>Ga0182024_10003334_pt1 | contig 38405 bp, 30 predicted proteins | sample P32metaG_FD_120480 | JGI IMG/M metagenome (GOLD analysis project Ga0182024, IMG submission 120480) | Permafrost microbial communities from Stordalen Mire, Sweden - P3-2 metaG (Illumina Assembly) | ecosystem: Environmental > Terrestrial > Soil > Wetlands > Permafrost | place: Sweden: Stordalen...
CGCCGCAATCTGGCCGTCCCGAGCAATGATGAAATCCGTGCCCGCGTGCGCTGGCGCCTCGCCGATACGCCCCTCGACCCATCGGACCCGCCCACTGTTGCCGACTTCTTCGGGAGCGGCAATTGGCTGATATCGAAAGTCAGGAGGAGACGCCCGGAGTGTGCCGCCCACGCGGTCGATCTCATCGCGGCCAACGTGCACGCCCCCGGGCTCATAGAAGACGTAATCCTCGGTGAAGATCTCGTTGATGGCCGCACGTCGACGCACCGGATCGTTTTCGCCGAACACGTCTGTGAGATTGCGGGTCAGCAGCGTGGAAATCGTGTAAGGCATGCGGTTCCTCCTTATGACGTGCGCGCGTGGCGATCCGCCCAGTCCGGGAGCGTCGTGAGCGAACGGCCGAACTCGCGTTCCAGGCCCGGGATGTCGGCGTCGTACCCGACGCGCTCGAACCACTCCAGCATCAGCGCCGTATCTTCGCTGTACTGCCGAACTTGATCGATTGACGTCTGTGTGAAGGTGATCGGCCGGCGCAGCGCTGCCGCGAGAATCGCGGCCGCTTCCGGCATCGTCCGAGCGTCACCGGCGATGTCCAGCGCACGGCCGTTCAATGCAGCGGCATGAGTGAACGCCCGCGCGCCAAACCAGCCGATGTCGTCCACCGCAATCATCTGCAGCTTCGTCGTTGGCGCCAAGGCTGACGACAGCGTGTCGCCTTGGAGACTGTAGGGCGCCACGAGGTTCTCCATGAAGAACACGGGACGCAGGATCACATGCGACGGGAATTCCAGGGCACGCACGGCTTCCTCGATGCGCCACTTGTTGTCGAAGTGCGGGACACCGGTCCGCTTGTGCGCCGATCCCACCGATGAGTAGACGTAATGTTCGACGCCGGCCTCGCGCGCCAGCGTCGCCAGACGTTTGCCCTGTGTCTCTTCCCGTTCGACGCCCGCTTCCCACGTGTTCTGCACACCGAAGACGCCCCATGCGCCGGCCAACGCCCGGCGCAGCGTCGCCTCGTCATCAAAATCGCCCTTGACGACGTTGACGCCAATGCGTGCCACCGCCGCGGCCTGCTCGCTCTCCGGCTTGCGCGTCAGGCCGCGCAGCCGGAACCCGCCAGTCTGCAGTGCCCGCGCGACCGCGCCGCCCTGATGACCCGTGACTCCGGCAATGAGAATCGTTCGATCATTCGTCATGGCTAAACCTCATCCCTCGACAGCACGACGTCCCGTTGAGCACGTTACCGAACGGTTGGCCTTCTCATCGTCAGTTCGTCCCAGCGGGCCCAGATGACGACGGCCACGCCGACGAGCAGGACCGCCGGCGGAACCGCTGAATCTCCGACGATGAACACCTGCGTCAGGATCGCACCGATCATGGTGGGCACGAGTGCCAGCGCGCCGAACACGGCGAAGGCGGGTACGACCAACGCGACGGCTGAACCGACCTCGATTAGGCCCGTTACGTACCGGAACCACTGCCCGAGCCCGATGACATGAAACAACGCCACCATCGGCGCCGCCCCCAGGAGCTTCGAGCCACCGGCAAGCAGGAACATTCCGGCGAGCGCAATCTGGACCGCCCAGAGCGCGATGAACGCCGCGCGACCACGGCGAACCGGCGACGAGTGCGTGAGTGAGAGTGACACTGACATGATCGGCCTCCTCTAAGACGGTGACGACGAATTCCTCAGGACCTGGCGTGCGTGGCTCCGTGGTCAGGCGACTTGCGCCTCGACCTGCTGCACAGCTTCGATCTCGGCCTCGATGTCCACCCGATCGCCGACCATCACGCCGCCGGTTTCGAGCGCCTGGTTCCACGTGAGCCCGAAGTCCTTGCGATCGATGGACGTCTTGGCCGTGAACGCCGCGCGCACGTTTCCCCACGGGTCCTTCGCCTGACCGTGCTGCTCGACGCGAAGCACGACCTCGCGCGTCGTCCCCTTGATGGTCAGATCGCCGATGACGTCGACCTCCGCTTCGGAGCGCGGTTCCGCGCTCCGGCCGACGAACCGCAACTCGGGGTACTGGGCGACGTCGAAGAAGTCGGGCGACTTGAGGTGCGCGTCGCGCTGGTCCACCCCCGTGTTGATGCTCGAAGCATCGATGGTGACGGAGACGGTCGCCTGCGAGAAGTCACCGTCCGGCACTTGGACCGTGCCCGACCACCGCGCGAACGTTCCACGTACCTTGGCGATCACGAGATGGCGGACGGAAAAGTGAACGCTCGAATGGCTGCTGTCGATTTCCCAACGCTTGGTGCTCATGGCTCCTCCTGATGTCTTGTCCGATTCGCCTGACGCCAGGGGTTATCGCAAGGGCGGTGCCAGGAACACCAATCATTTGTTTTCAATTACTTACAGGCAGAGACCGCTGGACGAGACATACGCAGGCTATCGAAATGATAGACTAGACTCTCAGTTTGACAGGCGAGGGAAACCGCATGCGAGCCGCCGATCTCGATATTCATGAGCTCCTGCACTTTGCCGCCGAGGGCGGCGTCATCACGTTCGCCGGCGAGCGCGTACTGCTCCTGGACGCGGTCGCGCTGGGTCTGCTGAGACGGGAATTGATTGAGACGCTCGGCACCACGGTGGCGCGCACGGTGCTCACCAGGTTCGGCTACGCTCACGGCTGGCGCGTGGCCGAAATGCTGCGCCAGGGATTCCCCTGGGATAGCGAAGAGGAGTGGAGAAAGGCCGGCGCGCGCCTCCACACGATTCAGGGGCTCGTGCGCGCGGAGGTGACACAGGCCACGTTCAACAGTGCCGCGCCAGGTGCGGAAGGCATCTGGCACGACTCGTACGAGGCCGAGCAACACTTGCTGCATCTCGGTCAGTCAGACGAGCCGGTGTGCTGGACGCTCACGGGTTTCGCCAGCGGCTACATGTCGTGTGTCTATGGCAAGGAGATCATCGCCGTCGAAACTCGTTGCCGCGGCAAGGGGGACGCGCTCTGCCGCCCCGTTATCCGTTCGAAGGAGGAGTGGGGTCCCGAACTGGCCGCGCACCTGCCGTTCTACGAGAAGGCCTGCCTGGATTCGGCGTTGACTCGTCTGACCGAGACGCTCAAGAAGACGGAGCGGGAGCTGCGGTCTCGCCGTGCGCTTCGGCGGAACGATCCCGTGATCCCGAGCGGTCTCGTGGGCTCGAGCTCTGCCATGCAACGGACCCTCGATCTGGCGCGACGCGTCGCCCAAGTCGATTCCACGGTCCTCATCACGGGCGAGAGCGGCGCGGGAAAGGAACGCATCGCCCGGTTCATTCACGCCGAATCCGCGCGCGCGGCCGGCCCCTTTCTTGCCATCAACTGCGCGGCCGTCCCCGAAACGCTACTGGAATCCGAGCTCTTCGGCCACGTGAAGGGCGCCTTCACCGGGGCCTCGCAAGATCGCGCCGGTCTCTTCGAAGCGGCCAATGGCGGCACGTTGCTCCTTGATGAAATCGGCGACGTGCCGGCCGCCATGCAGGTGAAGCTGCTGCGCGTCCTCCAAGAGCGCGAAGTGCGGCGCGTGGGTGAAAACCGTTCGCGACCAATCAACGTTCGCGTGTTGGCGGCGACGAATCGCGACCTGCTGACCGATGTGCACGGTGCCCGCTTCCGTCAGGATCTCTACTATCGGTTACGCGTGGTCGAGATCGTCGTGCCGCCGCTGCGGGCGCGGCGCGAGGATGTGCTTCCGCTCGCCAGGCAATTACTGGCCGCGACGGCCAAACGATTCGGCAAGAAAGTCCCATCCCTCACGCCCGACGCCGCAAGCTTGCTGCTGCGGTACGCGTGGCCCGGGAACGTGCGCGAGTTGGAAAATGCGCTGGAGCGCGCCGTCGCACTCGCCCGATCAGATCGTATTGACGTCGACGATCTGCCGCCGGAAGTTGGTGCGGCGCCTCCCATCGGTCCGGCGCCGGGCGACCTTCGCACGCTTGCGGATGTTGAACGCGAGTACATTGCGGCCGCGCTGCGCGCCTCCGGTGGCAACCGTGCCAAAGCGGCCGGGCAACTCGGCATCGGTGTGGCCACGCTGTACCGAAAGTTGAAACAGGACACCGCTTCGGGACTCTGATTGCGATTGCTATGCGTGCCGTCTGGGGTTCCACGCCTTGTGGACGAACTCGAGACGGTTGCCGTCGAAGTCGGCGACGTTGGCGGCGTAGTAGCCGGAGGCGAAGTAGGTGCGATCTGCTGGTTCACCTTCGTCGGTGCCGCCCGCTTTGATTGCCGCGGCGTAGGCGGCGTCGACCAGTTCATTCGTATCGCAGACAATCCCCACATAGAGCCCGGTCTCGCCGAGCGTGCGTTGACGCAGCCAAATGCTTGAGCCGACCGCCTTCCCGCTGCCAAACACGTCGTCGCCGATGCCGGAAAGATCAGGGACGCCCTCGGGGCCGGAAGCGGAGTCGTAGTGGCCGACTGGTCTCCAGCCGAGTGGCTTCAAGGCCTCCCCGTAGAAGGCGAGTGACTTTTCGATGTTGGTGACGGAGATGTAGACGTGGTCGATCATTTGGCCTCCTTCGATGCGTTGGCCCCCGGAACCGTTACGCCGGCGCATTCGAGGGCAAAAACGCGCCCAGCGTCCTTCACGATGTTCGTGTATCCGAGGGCGGCGGCGAGTTCGTGCGAGTTTAGATGGCGGGCTCGGCGCTGCTCAGCAATGTACGAGCCGGTGCGGCGCATCGCGTCTCCTCGACAGCGTCAGAGTGCGCTCGCACGTGGCGTGCCACTGTGTCGCTTCGGCGCACACAGGAGTTACAACTCGGTCAACCTCCCGGCATCTGGTGACGCTCCTGTCCTTTCGTGATCCAAGGATGTCGTTCCGAAAGACGCCGAAAGACGGTACACCGCTTGCACCGATCGTCTGCCGTCCGCCTCAGTCGCGGGTAGGAGTCATCAGCATGAGCGCCGACCGTCGCCGGAGTCCGAGAATTCTCATTGAGCCGCCGATGCGAGCCCGCGTCGTGGAGCTTGACGCCGATGTCGCCGTCGTCGAGATGGGCTTCGGCGGCTTTCGCATTCAAAGCGAAGTCGAGTTTGAAGACGATGCTGAGTACGAGTTCTTTGTCGTGCCACGGGTCGGCTGCGAGGACATGCGTATTGTCGCGACAGCGGTGCATTGCCGAATGCTCTTGCGGGAACCCGTCGTACTCTTTGAAACCGGTTTTGCATTCGTCAAGGATGCTCGGTCTGAAGATGGTGTGGAAGCACTCATCGGGAGCGTGATGTCCGCGACCGTCGCCGAGCCGCCGCATCGTTAATTCGTGTGTGGCGCGGTTTGCTGCAAGATAGCAGAACTGCTAACATTGGAACGTGTCGGCATCTTCCAAACCGCCCTTGAAACCTCTCATGGCTAAAGCAAAGCGCACGACGAACGAGCAGATCGCGATTGAAGCGAGCAGCGGCAACGTGTTTCAAGACCTGGGACTGCCCGATGCGGGCGAGCGCCTCGCGAAGGCGGAACTCGCGCGCGTGATTCGGAACATCGTCAGGGACAAGAAGTGGACGCAGCGCCGTGCGGCTGACGTACTTGGGATTGCTCCACGAGATGTCTCCGACTTGATGCGAGGAAAGCTCGCACGCTTTAGCCAGGAGCGTCTTGAGCGCTTTCTGAATGCGCTGGGTATGGACGTGCACATCCGCGTCGGCCCACGCGCAGCCGGGAAGAAACACGCTAACGTCACGGTTGAACGAGTCGCCGCGTTCTAGACCGCCGAGCACCGCATCGGAGTATGTGAACCGAAGGCTAGACTCGATGTGCCGAGAATGGCGGCGCGGACCGCCCGTGATCGTGGTCCCAGTCGAGCGCGTCGCGATTTCCCTGGGCTCGCGCCATGATACGGTCGTCGCCATGATGCGCTGCGCCATGGTCGCTGCGCTCCTCGGCATCGCGTGGCCGCTCGTGGGCACGGCGACGCCGGCGGCGCCGTTCACCGTGACCGCGGGCCCAATCGCGCGTGTTCCCGTCACGATGTCGCCGAGCCTGCTCAGAATGTCGGCGTCGGCGGTGGACGGATCGCGCGTCATCGTCTGTGCGGAGGGCGAAGAGACGACCGGGCCGACGATGGAGTACACGGGCGCGCGCCCGTGGCACCGGCGGACGTTCGCCATCGACGAGACGACCGATGGCGGGCGCACGTGGCGCACCGCACTGCGCGATACCGCCAGTTGGTGGATGTCGGAGAACTCGTGCGCATTCGGGATCGGCGGCATGGCGTACGCTGCCGTCAGCGCGTCGAACGTCCACGACGGCAGGACCGACCACGAGGCCGGCGTGCTGCACCTGTGGCGGTCGAGCGACGGCGGCGACACGTGGGGGCTGATCAGTCGGCCGTTTCCCTTCGTCGACTGGTCGATGCTCTCGGTCGACACGACGCGCGGGCCGCATCGCGGGAACCTCTACCTGTTCGGCAACGCCGTGGCCGCGGGCCGACGCGAACGGGAGCAGGGCAAGGAAGTGTGGGTCCCCACAGACACGTGGGATCACGCCGAGGGCGCGTTCCCGCTGCTGACGTCGCAAAGCGGCGGTGTGGATTTCGAGACGAAGGCCTTCGGAGGGTTCGACGTTTGGGCGACGCGCTTGACGCCCCCTCCGCCGAAGGTGCGCTGGGACGCCGGCGCTTATCCGTGGGCAGCCCTGGTGCGACGCGATGGCGCCGCGAGCGCCATCTACATGGACAGCCGCGCGAAGATCGCCGAGCGCCAGTTGCCCGCACTCGCTCGCGACATCGATCCGGTGCGCCGGACCGGCATGGGGCTCGTTGAGTCGCACGACGGCGGCCGGACGGTCGACACGGTGCGGCGCATCCCGGCGCTGCCCGACGCACTCGGCTACGTCGATGGGAGCACGATTGGCTTCGCCGAAGGCGCGCCGGACCGGACCGGCGCCACGTCGCTCGACGTGGCCTACGCGGATATCGTCGGTGAACGTCCCGTCATCGTGCTGGCTCGGACCACGGACGATGGTCGTGATTGGAGCTCCACTGTGCTGCCGATCGCGCTACCGTCGGACACGGGCGTGCCCGTCGTCCAGCGGACCTTCGGCATCTCACTGGCGCGCAATCGGGACGGCACGCTGGGCCTGGTGTGGGCGAGCGCGCAGACCGGCTGCGTGGGGTTCGGCGCGTCGGTGGATGACGGAAAGACGTGGAGCGCGCCGAAAGAGATCCAGAGCTGCCGGCCGGTTCTCGCGAGCCGCAAGGTCTCGCTGGCCATGACGGCCGACGCCGCCGGCTCGTTCGACGTGGTCTGGTGGGAGGAGGACGGATCGGTCGAGCATCCCGCACCAGCGATGTACTCCGTGCGGATAAGCGCAGGCCGCTGAGCGCCCAAGCTGCTGGCGAATGAGAACGAACGCCGGGTGAGCGACCGCCGGCTCACGGCCGACAGCCGCGGGGCCTGGATCCGTGAACGGCGCGTCTACAGCTATGGCGTGAACGCCTCGGACCTCTTCATCGTCAAGGCGCTCCACTAACCGGACCGACGTGCGACGATGGGCAAGGAGACGGAGCAGGAAGGTGGAAGCCATGCCGCCTGCCACGATCACCGTGAGACCTGCCATCCGAATGGGTGCGCGGGAGGAGCTATCGATTCCCAAAGCCAACCGGGAGCGACTATGAGCGACGCTGAACTGGTCGTGGTCAGCACCTTCTTGAACCACATCGAGGCGGAGTTGGCCCAAGGAGCCTTAGAAGCCGCCGGCATCGAATCTGTGATCTCCGCTGATGATGCCGGAGGGTTGCGGCCGCACCTCTCCTTGGTTGGCGTGCGTGTGTTGGTGCGCGCCGAGGATGCGGAACAGGCAGGCAAGATCCTTGAAGAATCCCAGTAGGCGCGACGGCTACTCGCTCTTCCGTATGACTCGTGTCGAGGGCTGCGCGGGGATTGGCTTGTCGATCGCTGACTGACGCGCTCCGTCTCGCGTCCTGGGCCTGACGGAGTACAGCGTCGCTACAAGACCAGCTCAAGGCCTCTCGTCCGTCCGACAAGCTCCCGATTTCACGTGCGATAGGATGGCCCCTGCCGGCCGACCCCCTGTCGCGGCGTGGAGTCCGGTTTTCGGCCGCGGCAGAATGGCGCTCTGGTCCGGCCACCAAGTGGGAACTCTCCCGCCGGCTCTGGCGTCCAAAGACCAGTCGCAGAGGCGCCTTTACCCAACCGGCTATGTGTCTAGGCGTCCAATTCTTTCGTGCTATATTCGCCAGCTCTATTTAGCCGGCCAAGGGGGCTCAAGATGAGGGTCCTGTTCGGAAGACTCACCGTCGCCGCACTGCTATCGACCGGCGTAGTCGCCCAGTCGCCCACCCCCACGCCGTCATTCGACGTCGCGGATGTGCACATCCGTCCGCACAGCACGAATCCCTTCCCGCAGACGATTGGCCCGCTCATCCGGGCAGGTCGCTACGACCTCCGGAACGCGACCATGCTGGACCTCATCAGCAAGGCGTATGCCGTGAGCCGCGACTCCGTGCTCGGTGGACCGAATTGGCTGGACCGGAATCGATTCGACATCATCGCCAAGGTGCCGGACGGCACACCGCCCGAGACGCAGCAGCTCATGCTGCAGTCGCTGCTAACCGACCGTTTCAAGCTCGTCCTGCACAAGGACACTAAGCCCGTTCCCGCCTTCATCCTAACGGCCAGCGGCACGCCGAAGATGAAACCCGGCACCGCGCCGACCGATGACGACGCCAAGAAGCAGCCGTGTCAGCGGCCCCAGACCCCTCCTGCGCAGACCTCAACCGGTGTCGGGTTCTCCATGTTGTCGTGCCACGGCATCACCATGGAGCAACTCGCGCAGCTGCTTCCGAACTACGCCGGCGCCTACATCACGACCCGCGTCGTGGACCAGACCGGTCTGAAGGGCAACTGGGACTTCGACTTGAAATGGACCGGGCGCGGCGTGCTCACGCTCGCCGGGTCTGAAGGCATCAGCATGCCGGCCGCGCTCGAGGCGCTTGGGCTGAAAGTCGTCTACGACAAGGCCCCTGCGCCGGTGCTGGTGGTGGACAGCGTGAACGACACGCCGACGGCCAATCCGTCCGGCACGGAGGAGAGCCTGCCAGCAGCGCCGCCTGCCGAATTCGATGTGGCGGACATCAAGATCGCCCCGCCGGGCGGGCAGCAGGATTTTCGAATTCAACCGAACGGCCGTCTGGACCTCCAGGGCCTGACGATGAAGGACCTCTTCGGACTGGCATGGGAGGTTAACGACGACCAACTGCTGGCCGGCGCGCCGAAATGGTTCGATACGACCAGGTACACCCTCGTCGCGCGGGCTTCTTCGATAGTGGCCGATCCGAACAACCCGAACAACCTGCAGATCGATATCGACGACACTCGGGCCATGCTGCGGGCACTGCTCACCGAGCGCTTCAAGATCGTGACCCATATTGAGCAGCGTCCGATCGACGCCTACGCGCTGGTCGTCGCCGACAAGCCGAAGCTCCAACCCGCCGACCCGGCCAATCGGACGAAGCGGTTCGAAGGCGTCCTGCCAGGCGTCAAGGACCCGCGCGAGGCGAATCCCGCGCTGAGCCGTATCGTCACCGTCCAGAACATGACCATGGCGCAGTTCGCCGATGAGCTGGCGTCCATCGCGCCTGGATACCTCCGGGAGCCGGTGGTCGACGCGACGGGGATCGAAGGCGCCTGGGATTTCGTGCTGAGCTTCTCGCCGAATGGCTTCGCCAACAACAACGGCGCAGGCAGCGGCTCCGGCGCGCTTGCCGCCTCCGCGCCGACCGGCGCGTTATCGCTGCTCGACGCGCTGCCGAAGGAACTCGGTCTGAAGCTGGAGCAGCGCAAGCGTCAGTTTCCGGTGCTCATCATCGATCATATCGAAGAGCAGCCGATCGATCGCTGACCTCGTCACGCGCGCCGTGCTAACCCTATGCGCCGTCTGAAGCTCTGGACGTGCGTGCTGTTGGCGCTCGCCGCGTTGGCGACGCGCACGGCCGCGGCCGGGTTCACCGGACGCGTGCTGTTCGCGGACCAGCCTGTGCCCGGCGCAACGGTCATCGCGACGAAGGGCGATCGTCAGGTCACCACCGTGACCGATGAGCAGGGCGCGTTCACGTTTGCCGACCTCGAGAACGGCACCTGGTCCATCCGCGTTGAGATGCCGACCTTCGTGACGCTCACCCATGAGGTCACGGTTCCCGCCGACGCCCCGCCGGTCTGGACGTTGACGCTGAAGTCGCTCGAGGAACTGAACGCGGAGCATCCACCGGCGGCCGCACCGGTCGTACCGACGGCGAGTCCCGCGACTGGTACGACGCCACCTCCGGCAACGCCGACTGCCGCGCCGCGTCCCGCGGCGACGACCCCAACGGCCGCTGCGGTCAGCAGCACGAACGCGCCGGCGCCAGCCGTCGATCAGCCTGCGGCCGACGCGAACGACGGCATGGTTATCAACGGCAGCGTCAACAACGCCGCCGCGTCGCCAATCGCTCAATCGCCGGCCTTCGGCAACAACCGGAGGCAGGGCCGGTCGCTCTACAGCGGCGGCATCGGGTTCATCTACGGCAACTCCGCGCTCGACTCGCGGCCCTTCGCCTTCGGAGGCGTGGAGCCGGCCAAGCCGAACTATCAGAACGCGAGAGTGACCGGGAGTTTTGGCGGTCCGATCAAGGTGTCGCAGACGCTTCGCAAGGATCCGACCTTATTCATCTCGTTTCAGCGCGTCGGCGACAATAACGCGTCGACGCAATCGGCCGTCCTGCCGACGATGGCCGAGCGCATGGGCGATTTCTCCGGCGTGCTGAACGCGGCGGGGCAGCCGCTGCTCATCATTGATCCAACGACCGGTCTTCCTTTTCCGGGCAACATGATCCCCAGCTCCCGGATCAGCCCGCAGGCGCAGGCGCTCTTGTCGTACTTCCCCCAGCCGACGCTTACCGGCGACAGCGGACTCAATTTCCAGGCGCCGCTGCTCGCGACGACGAACCAAACGCTGCTGACGACGCGGCTGATGCAGCCGCTCGGCACCACGAGCCAGATCAACGCACAGATCGCCTATCAGCATTCGACGACCGGTCAAACGACCCTCTTTGGGTTCGACGACAGCAGCCTCGTCTCGGGCGTTGACGCCATCGTGAACTGGACGCGCCGCGCCACACGCAACCTGACCCTGCACGCGCGCTATCAGTTCACGGGCGTCACCAACAGCACCACGCCGTTCTTCGCCAATCGAACCAATGTGTCCGGGGACGCGGGCATCCTGGGGAACGATCAGTCGCCGGCGGACTGGGGGCCGCCGTCGCTGCAGTTTTCGACGATCACGGGGCTCAGCGACGCGGTGCCGGCCTTTTCGCGCAACGACACCAACAGCGGACTGGCCGAGGCCACGTGGACCCACGGCCATCACAATCTGACGTTCGGCGGTGACGCGCGCCGCGTGACGCGCCACGATGAGTCGCCGTCCAATCCTCGAGGCTCGTTCACGTTCACCGGAGCCGCCACGGGGTCGGACGTCGCCGACTTCCTCCTCGGCATTCCCTCGACGAGTTCGATTGCCTTCGGAAATGCCGATCGACAGTTCGAGTACCCCGCCTGGGACGCCTATGTCTCGGACGACTGGCGGTTCAGTCCAACGCTGACGCTGCAGCTCGGTGTGCGCTGGGAGTTCGAAGGCGCACCGACCGAAGAGAACAACAACATGGCGAACCTGGACGTCGCACCGGGCTTTGTCTCGGTGGCGCCGGTGCTCGCCGGGGACGTGGGGCCGGCCAGCGGAGAGTTGTATCCGCCCAGTGTGTTTCACGATGACTGGAACGGGTTGCAGCCTCGGCTGAGCTTCGCCTGGCGTCCGATCCCGGCCTCGTCGTTCCTGATGCGCGGCGGGTACGGCATCTATCGCAACGCAGGCATGTACCTGTCCATTGACGAGCTTTTGTCACAGCAGCCGCCGCTCTCGACGGCGTTCACCGTCGCCAACACGGCTGCCACCCCGCTGTCGCTGGCCAACGGGTTTCTCGTGCCGGCCACGGGCGCGGCGAACACGTTCGCGGTCGATCCGAATTTGAGGATCGGCGAGTCTCAGAGCTGGCAGATCATGGTGCAGCGCGATTTGTGGAGGTTTCTCACCTTCACGTCCTCGTACCTCGGCACGCGCGGCGATCACCTGCTTCAGGAGTTTCTCCCGAACACCTACCCGGCGGGCGCCGTGAGCCCATGCCCGGCCTGTCCGGCGGGTTTCATCTACCTCACATCCGGTGGCCACTCATTGCGCAATGCGGGGCAGTGGCAGATCCGCTGGCGGCTGCACCGTGGCCTGGCTGCGAGCGTGCAGTACACGCTGGCCAAGGCGACGGACAACGCCGGCGCGTTCACGAGCGTGAGTCTGAGCGGATCGTCGATCGCTCAGAACTGGCTGGATTTGAACGCGGACGAGGGCCGGTCGAATTTCGATCAACGGCACCTCGTGGTGGGGCAGATGCAGTACACGACGGGCATCGGCCTGGGCAACGGCGGCCTCATGGATGGCATGAGGGGTCGGCTCCTGGCCGGCTGGACGATCGCCGCCAACCTCACGGCCGGCAGCGGCATGCCGTTCACGCCGGTGTATCTCGCGCCTGTCCCCGGCACCGGCATCGTCGGATCGCTGCGCCCGAGTCTCACCGGGGCCTCGACGACGCCGCCGCCCGGGTACTACTTGAATCCTGCGGCGTACACGGCGCCTGCGCCAGGGGAATTTGGCGACGCGCCGCGGAACTCCGTCAGCGGACCCGCGCAGTTCAGCTTTGACATGAGTGTCGCGCGCACGTTCCAGCTGACGTCTCGGCTCACGCTCGACTGGCGCATCGACGCGACGAACGTGCTCAATCGTGAGACGTTCACCGGTGTCAATGCCGTGTTCGGCGGCCCCCAGTTCGGTCTGCCGAGCCAGGTGAACACACCGCGTAAGATCGTGAGCACCTTGCGACTGAGGTTCTAACTATGTCTTCCTCAGCGTTGTCGCCTCGATTCCGGCTCGCGCCGGCGCTCCTCGCGGTCGCGATGGCGGTGGCGAGTGCGCGCACGGGCGCCCAGCAGGCGGCCGCCCAAACGCCCGCGCAAAGCAGCGCGACGTTCAGGTCGGTCACGCGCCTCGTCGTGCAGACGGTGAGCGTCAAAGACAAGGACGGCCACGTGGTCGAGGGCCTCAAGCCCGCGGACTTCACCGTGACCGAAGACGGCGTTCCGCAGACGGTGAGCTTCGCGGAGTTCGAACGCCTGCCGGAGCCGTCCGCGACACCGGCGGCGCCAGACGTGCCGCCGCCCGCGCCTCCACCGACCGCCGCGCCACCGAAGGCCGCGGTGGCGAGTACGACGACGACCCAGATCTCGACATCGGCGCCCGGACAGATCCGCTACGCCAGCCGGCGCCTGCTCGTGCTGTATTTCGACATGACGTCGATGGGGCCGAACGATCTGCTGCGCGCGTTCTCCGGGGCGCGGAAGTTCGTCACGACGCAGATGACGCCCGCAGACGTCGTCGCGGTCATGACCTTTCAGGGCGCAGCCGTCCGCGCCAACATCGACTTCACCGGCGACAAGGACGACCTTCTGAACGTGATCGACACCCTCGCCGCCGGCACCGACGCCAGTGGCAACGGGCTGTCGACGGCGATCGACGGGAGCACCTTCGGCCAGGACGACCCCGAATTCCAGCTGTTCAACACCGACCGCCAGCTATCCGCGCTGCAAAGCGCCGTCGAAATGCTGCGGCCCCTGCCGGAGCAGAAGGTGCTGCTGTATTTTGCGAGCGGTCTCCAGTTGAGCGGCGTTGGCAACCAAGCACAGCTTCGGGCGACGACGAACGCGGCGCTGCGCGCCAATGTCGAGATCTTTCCCGTGGACGCGCGCGGTCTGGTGGCGTCTGCTCCCCTGGGCGATGCGACGCAGGCCTCGCCCGGCGGCATGGCGATGTTCTCGGGACAGACGGCCGGTACGCGCGTGACCGCGCTGCAGCAGACGCAAGACACGCTGTTCTCGATCGCCAAGGACACGGGCGGGAAGGCCATGTTCGACAACAACGATCTCTCGCTCGGGATCGTCGACGCGGCCCGATCCATTACGAGCTACTACATCGTCGGCTTCTACAGCAACCACACGGCGCTCGACGGCAAGTTTCATCGCGTGAAGATCACCGTCAACTCCCCCCTCGCGGCCGACGTGTCGTACCGGCAGGGCTACTACGCCGATGCGGAGTTCTCGAAGTCGAGCGACGCCGACAAGGAGCGGCAGCTCCAGCAGGCGCTCGTTCTCGACAATCCCGTCACGGACCTGACGATCGAGACCGAGATCAACTACTTCCAGCTCAGCCACGCCGAGTACTACGTCCCGGTCTCGATGAAGATACCCGGCAGCGAGCTCACGTTGGCGCGCAAGGGCGGCGCGGCGCATGCGGTCATCGATTTCATCGGCGAGGTGAGGGACGATTTGGGCGGCACGCAGCAGAACGTCCGCGACAAGGTGGACGTGAAGCTCAACGATCAGACGGCCGCGCAGCTCGATCATCGTCCCATTCAGTACCTGACCGGGTTCACGCTGCTGCCCGGCACGTACACGCTGAAGATGCTTGCGCGAGACAACGAAACCGGGCACATCGGGACGTATCAGAAAACGTTCGTCATCCCGAACCTCGACCGGGAGACGAAGCGACTGCCGACGAGTTCGGTGGTGCTGAGCAGCCAGCGCGTCGCGCCGGGCGACGCGCTCTTCAGCATCCAGAACAAACAGGCCGATGCAGCCGACCCGCTGATTTTCGACGGACAGAGACTGATTCCGAGCGTCACGCGCGTGTTCAGCCAGACCCGGACGCTATACGTGTTCCTGCAGGCGTACGAACACGGCGTTGCGGCGATCGAGCCGCTCGCGGGGTTCGTATCGTTCTATCAGGGCACGTCGAAGGTCTTCGAGACGCCGGTGCTAGCGGTTACGGACGGGCTCGATCCGAAATCCAAAGCCGTAGCGGTCAGGTTCAGCGTGCCCTTGCGGACCCTCGCGCCCGGGAAGTACGACGTGCAGGTCACTGTCGCCAAACCGGGCAGCGACAAGGTCGCGTTCTGGCGCGCGCCAATCGTTATTGTGCAAGGGAGCTAGCGGACCGACGCTTGAGACCGGGCCTACTCGCTCGAGAACCGGATCTGTGCGCGACCGCTATCGACATCGATGGTCGTGTCGTCAAGATCGCTCAGCGCCTTCTCAAAGTCCGACAAATCCAGCTTCGAAAGTTCGCCGATGTTGATCCCTCGGTCGCGGAGCTGACGAAGGACCGCATCAGAGGCAATGTGCGGGATGGCAGCGCCGATCTTCACGCCGCCACGGAGGAGCGACAGGGGCACGCGGATATTGACCTTGCGGCGCGGCCGACCGTCTTCCGCTGCTTTGTCGACCGTCATGCGAAGCCATTTCCGCGTTGGTTTGGTCTCTTTTTCGGCCGACGGAGCGGATTCCGCCACAGATGCGTTGGCCGGCGTGGAATTGACACCAATCGCGCGCAGGAGTTGGTCTGCCTCGTCGACAGTGATCTTGCCCTGGGCGAGTAAGTCGAGAATGCGTCGGGAGTCGGAGACGTCAGTCATGGCTCAGCCTCAATTCGTCGAGCACGTCGCGCACGCTCATCTCGCCTCGCTCGAGCTTCGTCAGGAGTTCGCTCGTCGAGGGAGGTGGCGTCACCGCGACTTCGGCGGCTGGCAGCGCCGCGCCGATTCGGTTCAACCGGTTCTTGATGGTCGGATAGCTCACGCCGAAGATCTGTTCCATCTCCTTGATTGATCCGTGGCATCGCACGAATGCGGCCACAAAGACTTGGTCTTCAGCTGGAAGTAGAGCGAGCGGCGGCAGCTCGAAATCCCCTTCGATGCGCACCCCCGTGTCCCTGATTCGGGCTCGCTCAACCGTTATTTGAGTCCCGCCGGTCAGCTTGGTGAGAACCTGCCAGTCACTGCTCATTTTGAAATCATAATAGCCATAAAGATTGATAAAATCAATATGTAACTTGATTTAATCAATTCATGACGCTATGGCCGTGGTCCGTGACCTCGATCCCACACGTCAGACGGCCGGCCGTCATTTCGCACCCTATAATCCGAACCGATGCCGCTCTTCCCTGGGACGAGGCTTGACGCGTACGAAATCCGCGAGCCCCTGGGCGCCGGCGGGATGGGCGAGGTTTACCGGGCCCGGGACACACGCCTGAACCGGGACGTCGCGGTGAAGGTCCTGTCCGAGCACCTGACGGCTGATCCGTCGGCCCTGCAGCGGTTCGAACGAGAGGCGCAGGCGGTTGCCGCCCTGTCCCATCCCAACATTCTCGCGATTCACGACTTCGGTGAGGCCCAGGGCGTGCTCTATGCCGTGAGCGAGCTCCTCGAGGGCGAGACGCTCCGCGCGCGGCTCGCCGAGGGCGCCCTGCCCGTCCGGAAGGCGATCGACTACGGCGTCCAGATCGCCCGCGGCATCGCCGCGGCGCATGAACGCGGGATCGTGCACCGTGATCTGAAACCCGAGAACATTTTCCTGACCCAAGACGGGGCCGTGAAGATTCTCGACTTCGGCCTGGCCAAGTCGGTCGATCCACCGACCGCGCTCCGCGAAACGCAGCTCGCGGCCGACACCACGCCGGGCACGGTCCTCGGTACGGTCGGCTACATGTCGCCGGAGCAGGTCCGCGGACTACCCGTCGATCAGCGCACAGATATTTTCTCGTTTGGCGCGGTCCTCTACGAGATGGTGACCGGTCGGCGCGCGTTTCGCGGCGCCTCGCACGTCGAGACGATGAACGCGATCCTCAAGGAGGACCCGCCGGAGTTTGCGACCGTCAATCCAGCGCTTCCGACCTCGCTCGATCGCATCGTGCGGCGCTGTCTTGAAAAGCAGCCCGCGGAGCGGTTCCATTCGGCCCACGACCTGGCGATCGCGCTCGAGGCCATGGCCGGATCATCGAATCCGAGCGGGTCGGCGGTGGGCGCAGACGCCGCGATCCGGCCGGCGCGGCCGGCCTTCGGGCCGCTCGCCGTCGTGGGCGCCTTGGCGGTCGTCGCGATCGCGTCCTTTGTCGCCGCCCGACTGACGGCCAGATCGCCCGCGCCGACCGCGCCGATGTTTCGGCGGCTGACGTTCCGCCGCGGTCCGATCTTCTCGGCGCGCCTGGCCCCGGATGCGGCGACCATCGTCTACTCGGGTGCCTTCGACGGGTTCGACTCGCAGCTCTACGCCACGCGCCGCGACAGCCCGGATTCGCTTCCGCTGCCGTATGCCCGGGCCGACGTGGTCGCGATTTCGTCGAAGGGCGAAATGGCGATCGTCGCCAATCGCGGCCAGGTCTATGCCTTCGTGCGGCCGGGCACGCTGGCCCGCGCGCCTCTTTCCGGAGGCACGTCCCGCGACGTCCTCGAGCACGTGCAGGATGCCGACTGGCTTCCGGATGGGTCGAATCTCGTGGTGACCCACCTGGTCGACGGGCGGTTCCGCCTCGAATTTCCGATCGGCAAGGTGGTCTACGAGACGAGCGGCTGGATCAGCCATCCGCGCGTTTCACCCGACGGGACGCGCGTCGCTTTCCTCGACCATCCCATCTTTGGCGACGACCGCGGATCGGCCGCGATCGTCGACGCGGCGGGCCACAAGACGACGATTTCCGGGGAGTTTGAGTCCACGCAGGGCCTCGCCTGGCTGCCGAGCGGCCGCGAAGTGTGGTTTACGGGTGCGAGCGAAGCCACGGGGCGGTGCATCGAGAGCGCGGCGCTCGACGGCACGACGCACATCGTGCTGCGCGGGCCGGCGAACATCCGGCTCGAAGACATCGCCGCCAACGGCGACGCGCTCGTCACCTCCGACAACGGCCGTCGCGGTCTCATCGGACTCGCTCCCGGGGAGAACAAGGAGCGCGACTTGTCGTGGTTTGACTGGTCCGAACCAGCCGCCCTCTCGCCCGATGGTAAAGCGCTCTTGATCCCGGAAGAGGGCGAAGGCGGCGGGACGGGCTACATGGCGTATCTGCGGCCGACCGATGGATCACCAGCTGTGCGGCTGGCCGGGGGCGAAGCGGACGCGCTCACACCCGATAAGCAGTGGGCCGTCGTCACCCACCTCAATCCGGCGCCCGCGCAGTTCTGGCTCGTGCCGACCGGAGCCGGGGAGCCGCGGTCCTTCACGAACGACGCCCTGACGCACTCGAGCGCGTCCTTCACGCCAGATGGCCGCAACGTGGTCTTCCGTGGCTCGGAGCCCAACAAGGCTGAGCGGACCTGGATTCAGGCTGTGGCCGGCGGCCCCGCTCGCCCGCTCATGCCCGAGGGCGTCGTCCCCGCCAGCGGCCAGCCCGTGTCGCCCGACGGCACGAGCCTGCTCGTCCGAACCCCCGATGGGCACTGGGCGATTGGTCCGCTCGCCGGCGGGCCCCCGCAGCCCATCAAGGGACTCTCGCCCACGGAGGGCGTCATCGGATTCACGGCCGACAGCCGCGGGGTCTGGATCCGTGAACGGCGCCAGGACGACGCTGTGCAGGTATCGCGTCTGGATCTCGCCACCGGGGCGCGCACGCCGCTGCGCCTCATCGCGCCGCCCCACGAGTCGCTCGGCATGGGCGGCGTCGGACAGATCCTGATGACGCCGGACGGCCGCGCCTACGTCTACAGCTATGGCGTGAACGCCTCGGACCTCTTCATCGTGAAGGGGCTCCACTAACTGGACCGACGGATTGCGCTGCAGCTCGCGGATGGGTCAGCGCGGGTCCGACTGTGTGGACAGACCGCGAGGATGGTCAGCAGGAGAATCCGCTGGCGCACAGGCTAGCTGCCGCTCCCGCCCCCGGTCGGACTCCCCACCGTAGGTCCGGGTCCGGATGGACCCGCCGGAGGAGGATCAGTTGGCGAACATCCGTTTGCGGTCGGGGCACAAAAACCAGCGGCACCGCAACATGTGTTGACGAGACAAACAAAACCTGCGCCGCATGGGTTCGTAGCACTGCAAGCGGTCCCGCTGCAGGAAGTCGAACCCAATATACAGAAGCCGCCTCCTGAGGCCGTTGCCGCGCAGACGCACGACGACTGACCGAAACAGGAGGTAAAAGTGGCGCACGTCAATCCGGCACAGAGGGGATTCGAGCCAGATTGAGCCAACGCCGGCCTGGCTGAGGCAAGAATCATCGGCGCCGCATACGCCAGCGGACCAAGTGCAAGCGCCTTCTTCAGCAGGTCGCGCCGGTCCGTGGAATTCTTCCAGTCGGTCAAGGTTCGCAACCCGGTCACTGGGAGATCGGTTCCGGCGCCTTTAATCCGATTGTCCATTCCAGCCATTTGAGCCGGCGCATGCTATCATCCGTCGCTTTTTGCTGTCAAGAGCCACGACTGCCTTTTTATGCCGACTGCGCTGCTCGTTGTTCGCCTGCTGTTGATGTTGGTGTTCGCGCTCGCAGGCGTCACCAAACTGGGCGATATCGCCGGCTTCCGGCGGACGCTGACCGAGTTCAGGCTTCCCCGTTCACTGGTTGCACCAACCAGTGTCGTCCTGCCGGTATGCGAACTGCTGATCGCGATTGCTCTCATCTTCAGAAGTGCGGCCATTTACGGTGCAGTCGCTGCTGCCGCCCTCCTGGGCGTCTTTGTGATCGGCATTGGGCACAGTCTTGCGCGTGGAAGAAAACCGCATTGTCACTGCTTTGGCCAGCTCTACTCTCAACCGGTGAGCTGGAAAGCACTTGCGCGGAACGGTGCTCTCGGTGCCCTGGCGCTAGTGCTCATTGTGGAAGGGTGGACCGATCCCGGTCCCAGTGTTGTGACGTGGCTCCTGCCGTTAACCGCATTCGAGCGAGCTGTTGTTTTTGGGGGTGCAGCCGGGCTGGTGCTGCTGGGGCTGCAGACTGCTTTGCTCTTCAAGGCAATTCGGCGAAGTGACCAGCTATTAGGGCTTCTAGCCCGATCTCCAATCGCTTCTGCTGGTGCCCACGCCGTGCAGCCCGAGCAGCAGCGAATCAAGCTCCGTGAATCGACGTCAGGGCGGGCGGTCGGCACGGCAGCACCGAACTTCGCGCTCCCGACGCTCCAAGGTGACATCGTTACCCTCGATGCCCTGCGCGCTCCTGACAAACCGGTCGTGCTGGTGTTTTCCGACCCGGACTGTGGCCCATGCGAGGCGCTGTTGCCGGCGGTAGGTGAGTGGCAGCGAAACCTTGCCCCCTCGTTGACGATCGCGCTGCTCAGCCGCGGCTCGGCGGACGCGAATCGGATCAAAGCGAACGAGCACCGCGTGCCCAACCTGTTGCTGCAGCGCGACCGGGAGGTTGCGAATGACTACGGCATCCTTGGGACACCGAGCGCCGTCGTCGTCCGTCCCGATGGCTCTGTCGACAGTCCCGTGGCACAGGGAGATGTGGAGATTCGCGAGCTCGTCATGCGAACGGCACAACGCAATGCGGTGCAGGGCACACCGCAGCTCATCCCAGCGCCAGACTTCGTGCTGTCAGATCTCGATGGCCGATCTGTCACCCAGAAGCGCTTCCGAGGCAAGCAGACCTTGGTACTCTTCTGGAATCCTGCGTGTGGGTTTTGTCAGCAGATGCTCGGTGACCTCAAAACCTGGGAGACGCAACCGCTGACCGAGCGCGCGGAGCTACTTGTGATCTCGAGCGGTTCAGCGGAGGCGAACCGAGCCTTGGATCTGCAATCGACAATCCTTCTCGATCCCCCGTCCGCCGTGGCCTCTCTGTATGGCGCTCGTGGCACTCCGACGGCGGTGATGGTCGACGCTGAGGGGCGTCTGGCGTCCGCAGTGGCGGTCGGTGCGCCAGCTGTGTTGCGACTTGCTGGACAAGCGGAGTCGCCATCAGCTGCGGCAACAGGTGTCTCGAAGGGTGGGACGACGGCGGGGATCCGCCGCGCGCCTCTCACCACATTGCCGCTATGGGCGAAACCAGTGAAGCGAAGCTGCGTGTACGACGAACTGCTGCCTGACGGAAGCATGGTGCTTTACAACGGATGCCAGCACCAGGTACTGACACTGAACGGCACGGCCGCCCTTGTGTGGGAGTGTTGCGACGGCGAGCACGATGTCGCGGCGATCGCTGCTGAAATGCGCGACGTCTTTCCCACGATTGATCATGAGGAGGATGTGCGTAAATTGGTTGACCAGCTCTTGCAGGCTGACATGATTGAGCCCGCCACAACGGCCGTTTCTCGCTCGCGTCAAGCCACCGTGGCCGCCGTGTGATGGGCTGGCCAAGAGGACTCTTTCGTTGTCCCAATTGATTGCCGCCGTCGATGGATACGACCTATTGGGCTACCGGGCAGCCGTAGGGGCGACTGGATTTGAGGCGCAGGCGGCCGTCCGCAGCATTCTGTGCGGCTTTGGGCCTGTAGATGTTGGTCCGGGCCTGCATCTACCGCGCTTCGAGGTCACCACGGGAGGAAAGGGGTGGCAACTACGCGTCGATGGAAGCGTGGTTCAAGAAGACGCGGATTTTCATTCCGCACTGGGAGCCTTGGAATGGTACGTGGTCGCGGCCGCGCTAAGCAAGCGCAATGACCTTTTCCAATTGCATGGCGCCGCGCTCTGTCTGCCGACCCAGAGGGCTGGGATCGTCCTCGTCGGCGACTCTGGGAGCGGTAAGACCACACTTGCCTTGGCGTTGATGTTGCGCGGGTTCGTTCCTTTCAGCGATGACGTCGCGCTGATCGACCCCGAAACACTCGAACTGCAGACAATGCGGCGCGCGTTCCACGTTTCAGACGACACACGCCGGTTGGTCAAGCCCCTGACTTTCGGTGCGCTCGGTTCTGAGGACGATCCTGACGGCTACTTCTCGCCTCCGCAGTGGGCTGGGCAAGCCGCTCCTGTCAGGTGGTTGCTGTTCGTCGAGCATCACCTCCAACGTGACCCTCAAATCGTACCGCTCGCCGCTCCTGAGGCCGCGACGGCGATCCTCGCCCAAGCGCTTAATTTGTCGAGGGCACCACGGCTCGCGATGGCCACTGCCGCCCGGCTCGTCGAGCGCTGTTCGACGTATCGCTTTCTCACCAGTGATCTTGAAGCATCGGTCGCAATGTTGCAGCAGCACCTTACAGGATCCGCAGGCATGAGCGTCGAGCGTGCACGACGATAAGGACGACGTCTGGACAGGCGACGTCGCGGTCTGGAACGCGCTGCGGCTCAGCGCCAGGATTGCGTGCAGTGAGGAGGACTACGACCGCCTGAGGGGCGCTGTGGCCTTGCTGCGAGATTGGGAAGGATTCTCGCTGGCCGTCGAGGCCCACGGGCTCACTTCACTGGTCAGCCATCACTTCGCCGAGGCCAGGATCACTCCACCTATCGCAGCACGGCAGGAGCTGGTCGGGTTGGGTATTTACCACCGTGAGGCCAACCGAGTACGCCTCCGCGCACTCAGCGAGATCCTCGAGTCGTTTGAGCGCGCCTCGATTCGGGTGATGGTCCTCAAGGGCGCCGCTCTCGCGCACATCCTGTACCCCTCGGTTGCGCTCCGCCCTTTTAGCGATATCGATCTGCTCGTTGATCGGACTGCAGCCAAGCAGGCGCAATCGGCACTCTCGAGCCTAGGATTCCATGAGCCAGAGGCGCTGCAAAGCCGTGGCACACCACGAGGACATCACCACCTTCCAGTCGTGACAAAGACTTGCGACCATCATCCGGTGCCGATTGAGATTCACCTCGACGCTCTGAGTCGCGACAGCGGAGTCTCGCTCTCAATGGAACATCTAAGCGGCCCGCCCCAGCCGTTTACCATCGATGGTCGGAGCGCGTGGACATTGGGGCACGTGGACATGCTCCACCACCTGGCGCGCCATGCGGCTGAATGTGCCCCGCTCTTTAGACTCATGTGGGTCGCAGATATCGTGGGGTACGCTGTTCGATATCACGATGTCATCGATTGGTCAGATGTCCGTCGGCGATGTCCCTTTGTCATCAACGCGCTCTCGCTCTTGCACTTGGTGACGCCATTACCTCCCAGGCTGCTCGACCATGTCACCCCGACGAACGATGCGCATCTGCGAGGCGTTGGGATTTCGTCCAAGCCGCTCAGCGGGATCATCAAGAGAGGCCGCCCGCTTCGATCGATTCTTCGCGATCTTTTCGATCCCTCGGATTGGTGGTTGCGACTTCACTATGGCCTGGATGACCAGGCTTGGCTGTGGTGGCACCGTGGAGTGACGCATCCACTCGGTGTCACCCAGTGGCTGGTCCGACGTGCGTTGCCCTGAACCGGTTCTCGAGCGACCGGTGTATTCTGACCGGACTCGTGATCGCCCAGTCGCTCCTCGAGTACGGCCTCCTGGCCGCAGTGGTGACGGCGTTTCAAGGCGCCATCACGTGGGTGCATAATTGGGTCGTCGAGTCGCCAGATCAAGTCTGGCTCCTCGTCGGCGGGCTCGTCATTCTCGGCATGTTTTGGGTCCGCGTTCGAAAGTGAGCGGCCACAGCGAGATATCGATGGAGTGCAAGAGATGAAGCGCGTTCTGATCCTGGCGATCCTCGCTCCATTCGTGGGAATAGTCCTTCTTGGGTTGGGAGGGGCCCCATTCCAGCGCGCCAATCGTCCGGGCGGCGTGATCCTCGTGCGTCCTGGCGACATCCAATGGGCCGACTATCCGGGTCGTCCGGGCGTCGGGCTCGCGATGATCGAGGGTGATCTCGCAAAGTCAGGCCCTTTCCTGATGCGTGTGAAGTTTCCCCCTCACTTCAGGCTCGCACCCCACACGCATCCTGGCATCGAGCACACCCTGGTGATCTCGGGTGCCCTCCGCATCGGCTACGGCGTCCGTGACGACGGTCCGATGGAGACCCTGGGTCCCGGGACGATCCTCATCACGCCGGCCGGCACGCCGCATTTTCTGGCGACGGACGAAGAGACCGTCGTCCAGACACACGGGCTGGGCCCGTGGGGGTCAACTCCCGTGAAATAGGTGCGTTCGGAAAACGCCGCGGCAGCGTCAGTGCACGAATGCGGCAACGGGCCGCGCCGTCACCTACTTCGCGCCAGGCTCCTTCAAGCCGCGCTGCTCGAGCATCGGCTCGATGATCGGATCCCGCCCGCGAAAGGCCCGGAACATCGCCCCATAGTCTTCCGTGTTGCCGCGCGAGAGGATGAGATCTCGGAAGCGCTGACCGTTTGCGCGGCTCAGACCGCCGTGCTCGGTGAACCACGAGAACGCGTCGTCGTCGAGCATCTCGGTCCAGAGATATGCGTAGTAGCCGGCGGAGTACCCGTTGGCCCAGATGTGCAGGAAATAGCTCGAGCGATAGCGTGAGGGCACCTGTGGCAGGTCCAGGTGCGCGGAGGCCAGCGCACGCGCCTCGAACTGGTCGACGCGGTCGGCTCCGGTCCTGGCGACGTCGTCAACCAGGGCGTGGGCCGCGGCGGGCGCTATCATGTGCCAGGCCAGGTCGAGGTCGGCGGCGGCAAGAATCTCCGTGAGTGCGTACCCCTGGTTGAACTTCTGGCTCTTCTTGATCTTGTCCACCAGATCCTGCGGCATCGGCTGGCCCGTCTCGTAGTGCACTGCGTAGTGCGCGAACACCTTCGGGTCAAGCGCCCAGTGCTCGTTGAACTGCGAGGGGAACTCCACGAAATCGCGGGCGACGGCCGTGCCCGAGAGCGTCGGATACTGCTGGCTCGCGAAGAGCCCGTGGAGTGCGTGCCCGAACTCGTGGAACATCGTCGTCACGTCGTCGAAGCTGATGAGCGCGGGCTGGCCGGGTGCGGGCTTCGCGAAGTTCGCGACGTTGTAAACGACCGGCTGCGCCCCGAGGAGCTTGGATTGCACGGCGAGGATGTCCATCCAGGCGCCGCCGTTCTTGTTGTCCCGTTTGAAGTAGTCGCAGTAGAAAAGGCCGAGGTGCGACCCGTCCTTGTCGAAGACCTCGAACACGCGCACGTCGGGCTGGTACACCGGCAGGTCATGGCGTTCCTTGAACGTGAGGCCGTAGAGCTGATTGGCGGCGTAGAACACGCCGTCCTGGAGCACGCGGTTCAACTCGAAGTACGGCTTCACCTGATTCGTGTCCAGGGCGTACCTGGCCTTCCGTACCTGCTCCGCGTAGTGGTCCCAGTCCGAGGGCTCGAGCGTGAACCCCCCGTGCTGCTGATCGATGAGCGCCTGGATGTCGGCGGCCTCGGCTTTCGCCCGAGCCGTCGCCGGCGCCACGAGGTTGCCGACGAAGTGCTGCACCTGGTCCGGCGTCTTGGCCATCTGATCCTGCAGGCGCCAGGCGGCGAAGCTTGGCTGACCGAGGAGCTTGGCCTTGTCCGCGCGTAGTTCGGCCAGCTTGGCGATCGTCGCTCGGGTGTCGTTGGCATCGCCGCGTTCAGCACGCGTCCACCCCGCCTTGAAGAGCCGTTCGCGCGTCGTCCGGCTCGTGAGCGAGGCCAGGAGCGGCTGCTGCGTGGTCTTGACGATGGAGATGACCCACTTGCCGTCCAGATGGCGATCCTTCGCCGCGGCAGCGGCCGCGGCGAGTTCGGCCGGCGAGAGGCCGTCGAGCTCGGCCTTGTCGCTCACGACGAGCGCCGCGTCCTTGGCAGCGCCGAGCAACTGGTTCTGGAACTTGGCGCTGAGGGCCGCGTCCTGCTCGTTCAGGGACTTCATCGTGGCCTTGTCCGCGTCGGACAGCTTGGCGCCGGCCATGACGAACTGCTGGTACTGATACTCGATGAGCCGCCGCGACTCGGCGTCGAGCTTCACGGGGTCACGCGCCTGGTAGAGCGACTCGATGCGCGCGAAGAGCTTCGCATTGAACATGATCGCGTCTTGGTGCTGCGACAGCTTCGGGGCGACCTCTTCTTCCAGCTTCTGGAGCGCGTCATCGGTATTGGCGCCGGTGAGCGCGTTGAAGACGACCTGGACCCGCGTGAGCGTCTGGCCGCTCCGTTCGAGCGCCACCAGGGTGTTGTCGAAGGTGGGCGGGCTGGGGTTGTTGGCGATGGCCTCGACTTCGGCGATCTGCTCGCGCATGCTCGCCTCGAAGGCCGGCGCGAAGTCGGTGTCCTTGATCTTGTCAAACGGCGTCGCCGAGAAAGGCAGGGCGCTCGGCGTGAGCAGAGGGTTTGCCGGCGCGCCTTGTGGATCGCCACCCGGTGGAACCGGGCGGGTCGTGGGCGTCCGAGCATTCGTCGAGACCGACGCCAGGATCATCGTGATCAACACCAATCCAACGGCCGCCATCGTCATCGTTCGACCTATGTGGGCTCCCATCACGATTCCATTATGGGGCAGAGAAGACCTAGCGGTTGAAGGGCGACAACCTGGGCGCCGCCTCGGCGCCCGGCGGTTCGCGGAACGGTTCCATCGGAATCGGTGCGTACTCGACGTCGAGGATCTCGAGGTGTTCGGTCTTCGCCGGGGCGCGCAGGACGACGCGGTCGCCCGGGCTCGACTTCATGAGTGCGCGCGCCAGCGGCGACCTCCAGCTGATGTAGCGACGGTTCAGGTCCACCTCGTCGATGCCGACAATGCTGAGGACGTGTTCGTGGCCGACGGCGTCCTTGTAGGTGACGGTCGCGCCGAAGAACACGCGCGTCGCTGCCGATCCCGGCCGCGGCGCTGCCGGGTCAACGACTTCGGCCGCGTCGATCCGTTTCGACAGGAAGCGAATCCGTGAATCGATCTGACGCAGCCGGCGTTTGCCGTAGAGGTAGTCGGCGTTCTCGCTGCGGTCGCCGTTGCCGGCGGCCCACGCGACGACCTGCGTCACCGCCGGCCGCTCCCGGTTCATCAGGAACCGGTGTTCATCTTTCAGGCGCTGCAGCCCCGCGGGCGTAATGTAGTTCTTCAGTTTCGGCCCAGGCGCGCCGCGCTCGGGTTCCCTCAGGGACCTCTTCGTTCTCATTCTCAACGCGCCTTCCGCCTCTCCACGCGGACCATGCGTGGGTCAGGGCTTCCCACTTCCTCCTGATTCTGACACTTAGCGCGACTCGCGTTGACTGTCTCCGGACGCGATTCATTTCAATTCGGGGGCGGGATCGACCGTCGCGGCCCGTCGCGCGGGCACGAGCGTCGCGGCCAACGCCACGATGGCCAGCAAGAGCACCGCGCCGGCGAGGGCCAACGGGTCGAGCCGGTTCACGCCGTAGAGGTACGTCTTCAGAAACCGTGTCAGCCATGTGGCCGCCGCCAGGCCGCAGACGACACCAATCGCGGTGACGCGTAAGGCGTCGCCGCTCACCAGTCGAGCCATCGCCGCCGGTCCGGCGCCCAGGGCCGCGCGGATGCTGAACTCACGCCGCCGTTCGGCGACGCCGCGTGCCAGGACGCCGTACAAACCCACCGCCGCGAGCATCGTCGCCAGCACCGCAAAGACCATCGTCAACCGGGTCACGAGGATGTCGTCCGCGAGCTGCGCGTCAATGGCGTCAGCGAGTGTCGTGACGCCAAAGACCGGTAGGCGAGGCTCGACCGCCGCCACGGCCTGCCGGAGACGCGGGACGACTGCGGCCGCCCGCTCGCCGAGCCCCACCACAATGGTCGCCCAGTCTGAGGCGCCGCTGAACGGCTCGAACAACATGGGTTCAGGCGGCTGCATGAACTGCCGTTGCCTCATGTCGCTCACGACGCCCACGACGACCCGGACGGCATGCTCCGGATACGCCAAGACGATGCGCCGGCCGGCCGCTGGCGCATCGCCAAACAGCTTGCGGGCCGCGGATTCGTTGATGATGACCGGCCCCTCGACGCCCGTGTTGGTGAGCACTTCGTGCGGTGCGAAATCGCGCCCACTCACGAACCGCAGCCCGAGCGCTTCGAAAAACCCGGAGCTGACCATGTTGACTTCCGCGTCGACCCTCTGCTCCGGCCGGTTCTCGGCCCAGTACTCGTTGTCAGTCGCAATCTGCCCATACGGCTGCGACCATGACAAGCCGGCCGACTGCACTCCTGGCACCTCGCGCACGCGGTCCATGAGGTTCCGATAGAACATCGTTTTCCTGGCGTCGTCGTAGCCCGGCAGCCGGGGCTCGACCGACAAGACCAAGACGCGAGACGGATCGAACCCTGGGTCGATCGCGTGACGCATCGCCATGGACCGCGCGAGGAGGAACGCGCCGGCGACGAGCGTCAGGGAGACCGCAACCTGCGCCACCGTGAGCACACGAGGCAGGCGGCCCCGAGCGACCGTCTGCGATCGGCCGTGCTCGCGCAGTGCACCCTGCAAATTGATCCGGCTGCTTGAAAACGCCGGTACGACGCCTGCCCCGACGGCTGCGACCGCCGAGGCCAGCAACGCGAACGCCATCACACGCCAGTCCATCTCGGCCCGCTCGAGCGGCGGCAGGCCCTGGAGCACGACCGTTCCCTCGAGCGCGCGGGCGGCCATCCACGCGACGGCCACCGCCACGCCGCTGGCCAGACACGCGAGCAGCGCGCTTTCGGCGAGCAGGAGCCGCGCCACTCTGGCGCGCGAGGCGCCCAACGCCAGGCGCGTCGCGATTTCCGTCCGGCGGCCAGTGGATCGCCCGAGCACGAGGTTGGCGACGTTGGCGCACGTGAGCACGAGCAGAAGCGTGGCAATGCCCATGACCAGCGACAGCGACGACGTCAGCCGTTCTCGTGCCCAGGCATTGGTCTCGAGGCCGGCCCGGACGATGAAACGCAGTCGCTGCAGGCGTGAATCGCCCGGATTGGCCGTCTTGAGGGCTGCCTGCACTCCATCGGCTTGGCTCGCGACCACCGCCGTGGTCGCGCCTGCGCGCAGCCTTCCAACCAGAGAGGAGAAAAAGCCGATCCGTGGGTTGGAGAGGAGCGTCGCCGGATACTGCGGCATCACGCGACGGTACTGACTGATGGGCACCCAGATGTCCGTGGCGCTCGTGCGCGACGCGCCATGGAAGCCGTGCGTCGCCACGCCGACGATGGTGAATCGCTCGCCGTTGACTAGGAGCGATCGCCCGACCACGCCGGGATCGCCGCCCAGATCATCCCGCCAGAAACGATCGCTGATGACCACGGCCGGATCGCTGCCAGGGTCGCGACCTTCCGCCGCGGTGAAGGGGCGCCCACGGGCCATCGCTTCTATCAAGACGGAGAAGTAGTTGCCCCACACGACGTCGGCCACGAGCCGCTCGGGCGATCCGCCGCCAACCGGGGTGACATTCATCGGCTGTTGTTGGTAGCCGGTCAGGCCGGACAACCCGGAAGCGCCCGACTCGAGCGACCGCAGGAGAGGTGCCGACACGAGGAACGTGCCGCCCGAATCCCCAACGGCGTAGGTCAGCGTGACCAGTGCACCCGGATCCTGCACCCCGGGGATGGGCCGCAGCAGCAACCAGTTGGTGAGGCTGAAGACGGCCGCATTCGCGCCGATGCCCAGCGCGAGTGTCAGCACGGCAGCCGCGGCGTACGCAGGATGTGCGCGCAGGCCCCTGACGGCGTGCGCGATGTCCGAAGTGATTCCAGTCATGGGGGCGCTCCGTGTCGTGGAACGGCCGGCGATGCGCGCCGCTCGTTGTTCCCGTTGCAGGGCGGCTCCCACGCGGATGGCGGCGGCGACCCACCAGAGGGCACCCGCCCGCCGGCCCGCGGCGAGTCGGCGCCGCCGCTCTTCGTCAAGGTCACCGGCAATCGAATCCCGCCAGTCCGCCGGAACCGTTACCGTGAGCAGCCAGACAGCAAGGCGCGGCAGCGGCGGTTGGCTCATCGGGTCGTCCGGAGGGGCCGCGCACGCAGGCGCGCGATGGTGCGTTCGACCTCGTCCAACGCCCGTCGCCCGGCGGCGGCGACGCGAAAGCACCGCTTCGCCTTGCCGCCGCGCTCAGGCGTCGGATCGCCGAACGACGACGTGACGTACCCCTTGCGATCGAGACGGGCGAGGGTGACGTAGACGCTGCTGCGCGACAGGTTCACACCGGCGCAGGTGTGGATTTCGTCCCGGATCGAGACGGCGTACGCGTCGTCGCCAAGCCGCATTGCCGCGAGAAGCACGAGTTGCTCCAACTCGCCGAGAAGGCCTTTGTTCGAGAAGCTCGACATAATGATGACACTTAAATCAATATAACAGAGTGCGATGGTCAATAGCGCGGTTACGCCAGAAAGCCCACGAAGCCCTCAGGAACGTATGAAGGACAGCCTCTTGGGGTAATCGGTGCAACGAGGCGTAGATGCCTACGTGGTCAGGGATGCACGCGCAGCAGGACGTTGAGTGCGAACGCGAAAATTCCGGCGCCCAGCAGGACGCATACCGGCAGTGTCAGCACCCAGGCGAGCATCAGGTTACGCAAAGTGTCCATCTGCAGTCCGGATCGGTTCGCCGCCATGGTGCCCGCGACCCCAGACGAGAGCACATGCGTGGTACTGACGGGTAGGCCCATGTAGCCGAAGGTCATAATTGTCCCCATCGCCACGAGTTCTGCCGAGGCGCCTTGCGCGTACGTGAGATGTTCCTTGCCGATCTTCTCCCCGACGGTCACCACAATTCGCTTCCAACCGATCATGGTGCCGAGACCGAGCGATAAGGCCACGGCCAGTTTCACCCAGAACGGAATGAATTTCGTCACCCTGTCCATGTTGGTCTTGAGGTCGTTCACGCTCTTCTGCTCGGTCGGATCCTGCAGCTTGTGCTGCTTGAGCAGCTTGCCGAGCGCCTCGGAGGTGAGATACAGGTCGCTCCGCAGGATTCGGCGCTGATCCGCGGCTAGTGCCGTCAGGCTCGTCTGCCCGCTCAGGATCTCGGAAATCTCCCGGCACTTCGTGCCGACGGCGGCAAACGTGCGGGTGGTCGCCGTGCCCGTGGTCTTCAGGTAGGCGGACAGCTCGTCGGCGGCCACTTGATAGCCTGCCATGGCCACGCCGGGCGAATGGGCATCCATTTGGAACGAGATGGTTTGCGTCGTGGCCGCGAGATCCGCGATCGCCGACGGAGTCGTTCCCAAATCGACGGCGAACGTCAGCGGGACGATCCCGACGAGGATGAGCATGACGAGCCCCATGCCCTTCTGCCCGTCATTGGAACCGTGGGCCCAGCTGACGCCCGTGCACGTGCCGATGAGCAACAAGCGAATCCAGAGCGGTGGCGGCTTCTCCTTGTCCGGCGCGGAATACAGGGCCTTGTTGGGAATGAGCGCCTTGCTCAAGAGCAGGAGGAGGGCCGAGAGGACGAATCCGACAATCGGCGAAATCAACAGCGAGAGACCGACCTCGTTGGCCTTCGACCAGTTGATGCCTTCACCGAAGGTGTGCGTGGACATCCACGCGTTGGCCAGCCCGACGCCCAAGATGGCTCCGATCAGCGAATGCGAGCTGGAGGCGGGCAGTCCCAGGTACCACGTGCCCACGTTCCAGATGATTGCCGAAATGAGCAGCGCGAAGACCATCGCAAAGCCCGCGCCCGAACCCACGTTCAACACGAGTTCCACCGGCAGCAGCGCGACCACCCCGAACGCCACAGCCCCGCTGGAGCCCAGAACGCCAATCAGATTCCAGCAGCCTGACCAGATGACGGCGACCCACGGCTTCAGAGAGTGCGTGTAGATGACGGTGGCCACCGCGTTGGCCGTGTCGTGGAATCCGTTCACGAACTCGAAGCTCAGGGCCAGGCCCAGAGCCAACAGGAGGAAGATCCCACTCCCGACCGAAACCACCTGTCCAAAGAGCTCCATTCGTCCTCCTGGTCCTGCGTGGGGAGCTTAGGGCACCCATGTCTCAGGCGCGTAACGTGGTCTCACCGCCCCGCCCGCGGTCCGGGCGCCACGATTGCCCGAGGTCCAACCGGGGCGGCTCACCGGGTCCGGGGTGAGATCGTCGTCACGAACGCCGAGATCGCCGACATGACCGCGGCGCACGAGAGGAGAAACGCGAGGAAGAGCGACGACACGGCGCCAACCCGCCAGGGCAGGCTTCGAATTGTCGTCCACGCGATCAGGCTGCACGTGCCCCACACTGCGAACAGGAAAGAGCCGAGGAGAATCCGCGCGACCGCAGCGACGGTCGCGATGAGGGCCTCGGCGAGACTCAACCGCGGCGTGAAGGTGAAGGGAATCGGGAACCGCTCGCGGCGCACGGGCCCACTGTACTCCGATCGCTCCGGGCCGGCGACTCCGTCCCAGCGCACCCCGGTGGGATCGGCTCGCGTCGGTCGCTGCTACGAGTCCTTGATCTTCCCGAGCGCCGTCATCTCCAACTGCACGACGCTCGCGGGCAGCGGAGCGTACCCCAAGCCGGCGCAATCTTTCTGGCCGTCGGTCAGGGCCCACTTCAGGAAGTCCACCATGGCCTTGGCCTGCGCCTTGTCCTTGGGGTTCTGGTAGACGAGAAGCCACGTAAACGACGAGACTGGATATGCGCCCTTGCCGGGCGCGTTCGTGATCGAGATTCGGAAGTCGGCGGGCATGGTCGCGGCCGCGCCGGCCGCGGCCGCCGTGACGGCCTCGGGCGACGCGCTCACGAACTCGCCCGCCCCGTTTTGGACCGCGCCATGGGTGATCTTGTTCTGAAGCGCGTACGCCAGCTCGACATAGCCGATCGATCCCGGCGCCTGCATCACGAGGCCCGCGACGCCTTCGTTGCCTTGTCCGCCGACGCCGACCGGCCAATTCAGCCGTGCCCCGACCGACGTGCTCGGTCCAACTTTGCTCTTGAAGGCCGCCGACACTTTCGAGAGGTAGTCCACCCAGATAAAGGTGGCCCCGGAGCCATCCGATCGATGCACGACCGTGATGTCCATCGCCGGCAGTGTCACGCCAGGGTTGAGTTTCGCGATTGCCGCATCGTTCCATTTTCTGATCGTGCCGAGGTAGATGTCGGCGAGCAGCGCACCGGTGAACTTCAGCTGCGTGTTAAGGCCGGAGAGGTGGTACGCCGGGACGATGGCGCCGAGCACCATTGGGAAGTGCAGGATCGTGTCGGGTACCACTTTGAGCTGCTGGTCGCTCATCGGGCCGTCGCTGGCGCCGACGAACACGGACCCGGTCGTGAGCTGCTGGATGCCGTTGCTCGACCCGATGGCACGATAGTGAATCTGCACCGCCGGATGAAGCTTGGCGTACTCCGAAAACCAGAGCGAGTAGACCGGGTAGGGCAGTGTTCCACCGGCGCCGTTAATCGTCATCGTCTGCGCCGCGATGCCTGCGCTGAGCAAAAGAATGACGGCGGTCGTCGGCAAAGTCGTCTTCATCATGTGTCTCCGAGCTGTTGATGCCTGCCGCAGGGTACCTGCGGTGTCCACTCACGTGGCCGGGGATAGCGTACTGAGTCTCCCATCTCCAGCGTGGATCCAGCACGTTACACGTCTGTAAACTTTCGCGCGGAGGGCGGCGGGCGTCACGCCCCTGTCGTCTCGTCGAATCAGGAACGTCACGCGCGCATGGGATGGTAGGGCGCACCCGGCGGCCCGTAGCGGGGCGGCCGTGCGAGCGTCAGAACCTGGCGCTCGCCGGACCGCGTCCTTCACTGATTCAGATGCACCACCCGCGCCGGCGGGAAGCCATTGAAGTAGGTGCTGCTCGCCGCGGAATACGCACCGATGTTCTCGGAGTAGACGAACTCTCCCAGGTCCATGTCCGGGAGTTCCTCGGCCAGGCTGATCGTGTCGAGGGCGTCGCAGGTTGGCCCGAACACCGCACAGATCTGCGTGGGACCGTTCTTGAAACTCTTTACCGAGTACTGGCAGTGATCGAAAATCACGCCGCTGAAGGTCTGGTACACGCCGTCGTTGACATAGAAACAGAGCTTGCCGTCCCGGACCGCCTTGCCAATGATCTGGAACACGGCGGTGGCGGCGGAGGCCACGAGGAACCGGCCTGGCTCAGCAAGAATCTCGATGGGCTGCGGAAATAGCCGGTCCAGCTCCTTGGTGATCGTCCGTGCCAGGATTCGGAACGCGGGCACCGTGTCGTCGTAGTGCGCGGGGAAGCCTCCGCCGATGTCGAGCAACTTGAGCTCGATGCCATGAGCCTTGGCCTCCGCGAAGACGCCCGCGGCCAGCTGCAGTGCCTGGATGTAGTTCTGGATATTCTTGCACTGGCTGCCGACGTGGAAGCTGATGCCCTCGACCTCGAGCTTGTTGTTGCGCGCGAAGGTCATGAGGTCAACGGCCTCGCCCGGTGCCGCCCCGAACTTGCTCGAGAGCTCCACCATCGACCCCGTGTTGGGCACCCGTAACCGCAGCACCAGGCCGGAGTGTGGCGCGTACCGAGCAATCTTGATGACCTCCTCGTGGTTGTCATAGGTCACGAGCGGTTTGTACGGATCGAGTTGCTCGAGCGTCTCGTTCGCCTTGATTGGATTGGCGTAGATGATGCGATCCCAGATGAACGCCTGCCGCGCCTCTTCCGGGAGGTCCTTCACGTTCTCGTGCACCGTCAGGAACTCGGCCACGCTCGCGACATCGAAACTCGCGCCCACCTCGTAGAACGTCCGCACGATCTCCGGCGCGGCGTTGGCCTTGACTGCGAAATACGCCTGCACGCGCGGCAGATGCTTGCGGAACTGCGCGTAATTCTCGCGCAGCACCTTGTGATCGACGACGACGAGAGGCGTGCCGTGCGACTTGGCCAGCCGGAGCAGGGTCTTCTCGTCCACTAATCACCTTCGGTAATCAGAAAATTCTTGAACTGCCACGGATCCGACAGGTCGAGCTGAGGCCGGTTGAAGCCGTGGAAGGCGTTGGTGTAGCGCTTGAGCGGCGTCCAGTCCTCCGCCACCGAGATGAACCGCCCGAGGTAGGGCTTGCTGATGTCCAGCACGTAGTCGTGCGGCAGGTCGTCCGGCACGCACACGCCCTGGCGCGGATGCTCGATCATCCACCTGCTGGCCGCCACGACGGAGATGGCGACCTGCATGGTGGTCGCGTTCTGATGTGGTACGAGGCGACGGGACTCGTCGATGTCGAGATCGGTTCCGCACCACCACGATTGGTAGGGGTGGCCCATGACGAGCGCGCCGAGGATGTCCGCCCCGCTGGTAATTTCGTCATCGGTCAGAATCCGGATGCGGGGCTGCAGGACGTAATCGAGGCCCCGCAGCTCGTGCAGCGAGACGATGGCCGAGTCGCACGGGCAATAGGCATAGTGCACCGTCGGCCGGTAGAGGGCCTTGCCGTCGCTCCAGACGGTCAGCTTCTCCGCAATCGTGAAGGATTCGCCGTGGCGCACGACCATGCCGACGATATGGTGGTCGGGCGGCACCCAGCTCGCGACGAAGGTATTGATGCCCATCCGCGCCAGGCAGATCTGGCTCCTCGGGCCGTTCGAATGCTCGAACGCGAGCGCGGGCAGTTCTCGTTCGTGGGTGCCCCATCCCATCTCGGCTGTCGTCGTGCCCTCCTCGCGGAAGCCCTCGACGCTCCACGTGTTGACGAACTCATTCACTTGCTTGGGGCGATCGGTAATCTGCGTGTCGCGCTCGCTGCAGTGAATCACCTTGACGCCCAGGTGGTGAGCGAGGTGATTGAACTCAAGCGCCTTCGCATGGTGCGCGATCTGCTCGGCCTCGGCGCCGGCGAACTTCCGGTCGGCGAGCGCCCGCTCCGCGATGTCCAGGAGGGCTTGTTTCGTGAAGTGGCTGATCAGGCCAGGATTGGCTCCGTGCTCGATCACGGCGGTTGGCCCCGGCTCTTTCCACGAGGCGACGAGCGCGCGTAGCTTCATGTGCCGCCAGTACAGTGTCCGCTCCGTCGGATGCTTGTGCTCGGCCCCGGCGTACGGATCCCAGAGCTCCACCGATGTGTTCACATACAGCACGCCGCGATCGTGGCACCACTGCAGGATGTCGCCGCAGTCGATGTTCCAGGCGAGATCGATGAGCAGGTCGCCGGCGGAGAGGTGGGCGCCGAGCAACGAGCCGAGGTTGTCCTTGGCCACGCGGTCCTTGACGAGGGTCACGCCGCGTGCGATCCAGGGCCGCAACACGGCCTCGTCGGGATCGAATTCGATGATCGTGATGCGCTTCGGATCGACGTCGACCAGGCGCAGCAGAATCGGCAGCGTGCATCGCGCGACGGCCCCGAACCCCACGAACACGATGCGATGAGCGAAAGTCGGCATTCTACCTAGACTCCCTGCGTGAGCTGCTTTCGCAGCACTTTCGAGTTACGGCCGCTCTGTTCGTATTTCTCGAGGCGGGCGGGCGGCAAATCGTCCGGCGTGCCCTCGATGAAGCCTGCCTTCGACTGAAAATACGTGAAGGCCTGCGTGGAAAGCGCGAGCAGTTGGGCCAGCTCGAGCTCGCGGGCCTTGGATTCGACGAACTGGATCAGCTTGCGCCCGATCCCCTGGTTCTCGTGCGACGCGGCCACGTACAGGCACGCCAGTTCCCCTTTGTTCTGCTCGGGGTACACGTGCAGCGCGACGCACGCCACGGGATTCTTGTCGATCTCAAAAATATAGTAGTCGCCAAGACTCTTCTCGATCGTCGCCTTGGTGCGTTTCACGAGTTCCTCGGCCTCGACGGCCTGCTTGATGAGCAGTTGAATGGCCCGCACGTCCTTCTTCTTGGCGGGCCGGATGTGCTCGTACTCGTTGGCGTGGATCAGCGTCCCGAGGCCGTGATTCGAGAACACCTCACCCAGCAGCCCCTCGTCGAGCGTGCCGTTGATCACGTGAGCGCGCGGCACACCAGCCTGGCAGGCGGCCGCGGCGTGCTGGGCCTTCGAGAGCATGTCAGGCGCGAAGCCCGCGGCATCCGTTTGGACGAGCCGGCTCAACTCCGCCACGAGCATCTGTCGAATCAGCTGCCCGCGGTGGACGAGGCCGTCCTGGGTGGCGACAAAAATCAGCTTGACGGCCTTGAGCTGCTCGGCCACGGCCACGGCGACGCCATCGGAGTTCACGCGGTACGTCCGGCCGTCGCCATCGAAGCCGAGTGGCGGAATGACCGGGACGACCCCCTGGTTGAGAAGCGACTGGAGCAAGTCGGTATCGACGCGCTCCACTTTGCCCGTAAACAGCTGGTCCACCCCGTGAATGATGCCGACGGGATGGGCCGTGATCACGTTGGCGCTGGCGCCGCGCAGGGCGTTGGCCGACAGACCCTCCAGAATCTTGTGGGTCAACCGGCTGGCGGCCGTCAGGGCCAGATCGAGGGTGGCGGCGTCGGTGACCCCGGTGCCGTCGAGATCCGTGGCGTTCACCTGATGTTCGTCAGCGAGCGTTCGGATCTGCGCCGATGCGCCGTGTACCAGCACGACTCGGATGTTGAGCGACCAGAGGAGCGCCACGTCCAGCAGCAGCGTGGCGAAGTTGTCGTCCGTGACGATGGCGCCGTCGATCGCCAGGATGAAGGTCTTCTCGCGGAATTGCGGGACGTACTGCAGAATGCCGCGCAGATCGGTGAGCTTCACGACTCAGTCTTTCACCAACGGACGGTCACGGCTCGACCGCAAAGCTGGCGAATTGCCAGAGGTCCGTCTCGTCCACTGCCGGCGCGCCCCATTTCGAGAAGAGGCGCGAGCGGCTGTCGAGCGGCGTCCAGTTCGTCTGGACCGACGGGCACGTTCCGAGGTAGGCGCCGGCCACGCCGAGGATCTCCTCGTGTGGCAACTCGTCCGGTACGAGGATGCCCTTGCGCGGATGGCCAATCATGTAGACGAGGCCGCCGAGTGCGGCTGCCGCGACCTGCAGGGTCGTCGCGTTCTGGCCCGGGACGAGTCGGCGAGCCTCGTGGATGTCCAATTGCGATCCGGTCCACCAGCTCGTCAGTCCGTGTCCCATGAGTAGGACGCCGAGTTCATCCATCCCGCCCGTAATCTCGTCCGACATGATTCGAAGCGACGGCTGCAGCTTGTAGTTCCGCATCGTCAGTTCGTACAGGCTGAGGATGGCGTTGTCGCACGGCATGTAGGCATAGTGCACGGTCGGACGATAGACGGGACGACGCCCTTCGATCGTGTCCTCCCACAACGTCAGATGGTCGCTGATGGTGAACGATTCCGCGTGGCGCACGACCATGCCAATGATCGGCCCTCCGGCGGGGACCCAGGAGTGCACGAAGGTGCGCACTCCCGGCTGGGCGAGGAAGATCTGGTTGCCGGGACCGCAGTTCGGCACGTGCGCATGCTTGGGGAGGCGGCGCTCGTGCGTGCCCCACCCGAGCTCGGCGGGCGCCGTGCCCTCCTCAAAGAAGCCCTCGATCGACCACGTGTTGACGAACTCGTTCGGCGCCTTGGGCCTGGAAGACACTTGTGTGTCGCGTTCAGAGATGTGGATGACCTTGGTGCCGGTGGCCTGACTGAGCCGGGCAAACGATCCGTCGGTTTCGCTCGCGGCCCCGGCAATGAGCCGCTCGAACGCCGTCGGGCTGATCGCGGTCGCCGCCGGGACCCCCTTTTCGAGCATCGTCGTGGCGATTTCGAGCAACGCGCGCTTCGTGAAGTGGTTGACGAGGCCGGGGTTCGCGCCGTGGTCCATGATGGCGGTCGGACTCGGCGTGCCGCGCGAATTGAGGCGCTGCTTCAGCAGGCGAATCCGCATCTGCCGGGAGTACAGGCTTC
>Ga0182024_10003335_pt1 | contig 38402 bp, 31 predicted proteins | sample P32metaG_FD_120480 | JGI IMG/M metagenome (GOLD analysis project Ga0182024, IMG submission 120480) | Permafrost microbial communities from Stordalen Mire, Sweden - P3-2 metaG (Illumina Assembly) | ecosystem: Environmental > Terrestrial > Soil > Wetlands > Permafrost | place: Sweden: Stordalen...
GGATCCCCATTGTTCGTCCAGCGGTCACAGAGACTACAGCACTGGGCGCGGCATATTTCGCTGGAATTGCTGTGAAGTTCTGGCGCGATGTAACGGAAATCGCTTCCATGCCCCGCCAGGAGCGGCGCTTTGAGCCACGCATGCCACGCTCCCAGGTTACGGCTCTCCGCGAACGATGGGATGAGGCGCTGTCGCGCGCGAAGGCGTGGGAGCCGAATGTTAAAAAATAACCCGCTGGAATAGTGAACCGCCGGACGCGCCTGTTGCTTAAAGCTATTGTGCCGATCCTTCAAACAGGATGCGAAAAGCATAGGCGGATTTGGCTCGCATTTTGACTGTGCCCAAAATTGTGCCCCCTCAGCCGGTGCATATTGACGTACCGTAACTGATTTAAAGTACAGTAACCGCTTTGTTTTGAATGGATTACGGCCAAATACCCAGGGGAATCTCCTTGGCTGGAAGCCAATCTCAGGTTCTGATCCAGTCGGTGGGCACCGCTCCGACCACTACGAGCATTGTTTCCTCGCCGAATCCGTCGGTACAAGGCAGGAGAGTTACTTTCACCGCGACAGTGGAGACGGAAACGGGAGGCCGCGCCACTTCGGGCACGGTGACGTTCACGGCTGGCGCGACGGCATTGGGCACAGTAGCGCTAACACGCGATGGAGTGGCAACAGTTTCGACCACCGTCACGGTGGCCTACAACGGAGCGGCCAACCTTAACGGCAGTTCCGCGCCGCTGACGCAGGTGGTGCAGTAGCGCCCTTTGGCATCAGATCGTTTTGAAGACGATGGGAATCCCGGCTCACGGATTAGTTTGACTTGCGCGTGGGGCCGATCTAACATCTGCCGCATTGTACGGTGATGCGCCATTACCGGGTAGAACCTTCGGCCGTTACCAGCTGCGAGAGTTGGTGGCGGTGAGCGGCATGGGTGTGGTTTACCGTGCCTGGGACCCCACACTCGCGTGCGTCGTCGCCATCAAACTGGTCAGCGAGGACACGATTCCCGACGAGTCGGCCCGCCGCCAGCTCTATACGGAAGCCCGAATTGCTTCGTCTTTGAACCACACCAACATATGCAGAATCAAAGATGTAATAGAAGAATCGGGCCAAGCCGCTATTGTCATGGAGTTTGTCGATGGGCAGGTTCTTACCAATGCCATCCCCGCCAATGTCGGGCTTCCTTTCGACGTCGTAGTCGAATACGGCATCCAGATCGCCGACGCAGTTTCTCACGCGCACGAAAATGATGTTATCCATCGTGATCTCAAGAGCGGCAATGTCATGGTCAATCGGGACGGTCGCATAAAGCTGATGGATTTCGGCCTTTCGAAGATACATTGCCGTAGCGAGGTTCCCATCTCCCTTCAGAACCCGGATACCAGGGACAGTTCAGACGCAATTGTTGGAACTCCGCCCTACTGGGCTCCGGAAGTGCTGAAACGCTATCCGAGCGACATCCGTAGCGACATATGGAGCTTCGGGGTTCTGCTCTACGAAATGGCCAGCGGTCAAATGCCATTCAAAGGGGCCTCCATGATTGAGCTAGGCTCCGCGATCCTGCATGGCGCCCCGTTGCCGCTGCCCGAACATGTGCCAGAGTCGCTCTCGAAAATCACTTACCGCTGCTTGCGCAAGGAGATGAGCCAACGTTACCACCATGCCAGCGAAATACGGGCTGCGCTAGAGGCAATCGAACCCAGCAGCGATCGCCACTTAAGTCGACAACCGGGCGGCATGAGTCCGCAGCCGCCCGCGATCCGCTCGGTTGCAGTGTTGCCGTTGGAGAATCTTTCGGGTGCTCCCGAGCAAGAATATTTTGCGGATGGGCTGACTGAATCGTTGATTACGGCCCTGGCGAAAATCGGCGGGTTACGCGTCATTTCGCGCACTTCGATCATGCAGTACAAGCATGCTCCAAAAACGCTCCCTCAGATCGCGCGCGAATTGGGCGTGGATGCCATCGTGGAAGGTTCAGTGCGTCGCGATGGCGATCGGGTGCGCATCACGGCGGAGTTGATCGAGGCCCGCACCGATCAGCATCTCTGGACCGAAAGCTACGACCGGGATCTCCGCGACATCCTGAGCTTGCAAGCGCAAGTGGCCGCTGCCATCGCTGGTGAGATACGGGCCAAACTGAGTTCCTCAACGGGATCATTACAAGTTGGGCCGGATTCCCAGTCAAGCAGCTCTGCGCTGGATCCTTCACTCCTGGAAACCACAGGTCCCACCAGCAACAGCCCTAACTCGTCTGCAGCGGTCAATCCTAAAGCGTACGACCTGTACCTGAAGGGCCGGTATTTCTGGAACAATCAGGTGACTGACGAGGATTTCCGGAAAGCCATCGAGTACTACAAGCGGGCAATCGAGATTGATCCCCAATCCGCGCTGACCTACGCAGGCTTGGCTCACTGCCTCGTTTTGATGGGCACAGGGGAATATGGCCTAAGAGCGCCTTCTGAAATCATGCCGAAAGCGAAGGAGGCGGCTCTCCAAGCTTTGAGAATTGACGACGCGATTGCGGAAGCGCACCTATCGTTGGCGATGGTGAAGTTCCGTTTTGATTGGGACTGGGAGGGTGCGGAGAAAGAGTTCAAGCGAGCGATCGAGCTCAATCACGGTTATTCGGCGGCACACTACTGGTACTCGGTCTACCTGTTGGTCTTGGAGCGCTTCGATGAAGCATTCCAGGAAGTGCAGGCCGCGCGCCAGCTCAGCCCTTTCTCGCCAGTAATGCACTTTAGCCTGGGGTTGCTACTTTATGCCTCGGGCCAGCATGAGCAGGCGATCGAGCATCTTAACGAAACTGCGGCGATGGATGCCAAGTTTCCACTCTCCCACCTCGTCCTGGGCCTGACGTTCGCGAGGAAGGGCAGATTCGAAGAATCAATCGCCGAGTTCAAGCAAGCGCTGAAGATCGCGGGCGTAAGACATCTATGGTCAAGCTACTTGGGACAAGTCTACGCATTGGCCGGAAAAACTGAAGATGCAGTCGAGATCTTGCACGAATTGCGTACTGCATCAATGCACAGCTACGTGCCGCCGGTCGCTTTTGCCATCGTGTACGCCGGCTTGGGTAAGATCGACGATGCGTTTCATTGGATGGAAGAAGCTGCCGACCAGCGGGATGGGCTATTGATCTATTTGAAGGTTGGGTCAGCCTTTGACAACCTGCGTTCGGATCCGCGATTCTCGGGAATCCTCACCCGAGTGGGCTTGCAGGGAGACCCCGGGCTCGACGTCCCTCATCCTACTCCGAAGCCGGAGAAACCCGGCCGGGATCCTGTACACCTACCAGACCCGCCGCCTCCCCCTCTGCCTCGACGGTGGCCGTTTCTGGCAAAACTGCTTCTCGGGATGATTTTCGCTGCGATCGTCGCCTATGTCGGGCCCCACATCCCTGAGTGGTTATGGCCCTCGAGGGCAATCCTGGCCATCCAGCCCTTCAAGACCCTCGGTGGCGACCCCGATGCGCGCCGGCCCGCCGAGATCGTAAGAGAAGAGATCTTTACTCGAATGAGCGAACTTCACCCGCAAAAGCTGGGGGTGGTCGAACTAACAATGGCAGACTCTGAACTCAGTTTTGAGCAAGTTTGCGCAAGTCGCAATCCAACCTACGTCCTGGCAGGTGCGGTTCACCGTGACGGTAATGAAATGGCAATCACCGATCAACTGGTGTCCTGCAAAGACCAAACCGGCATGGTGGGCGACCGACACGGAATTAACCCCGACGGGTCAGGCATGGGTCCGGTTGTAAACGACATCGTGGGGAATATCTTGGCTGCACTCCCCAAGGCTATACAGCCCGCGCACCAAGTAAATCCCAAAGCCTACGAAGCTTACTTGCAAGGGCGTTTTGAGTGGAATTTACGCAATACACAAAGTCTGATGCAGGCTATTTCTTATTTTCAACAAGCAATCGCATACGACGCGTCTTACGCGCCCTCCTACGCGGGCTTGGCGGACTGTTACGCGCTGTTGGGATCCGCACCCTATACTGCGCTGCGGCCGAGCGACGCTTTTCCGAAAGCGAAGGCCAATGCCCGAAAAGCGCTTGAATTGGATCCAGACCTGGCAGAGGCCCATGTGTCGCTGGGGTATTCCGCGCTGGTGTACGACTGGAACTACCCAGAAGCTGAAAAGGAATTCCGCAAGGCCATGGAACTACGGCCAGATTACGCCACGGCGCATCAGTTCTACGCTTACTATCTGACTGCCATGGGAGACGTGGACCAGGCCATTGCCGAACGGAAACGCGCCGTTTCGATCGAACCAAAGTCGCCCCTGCTCAACACTGCGCTGGGAGAGGCGTATTATCAGGCGCGACAGTTTCGTGAGAGTATCGGGCCAAACCAAGAGGCTCTCTCGATTGACCCGCACTATGCTGTCGCCGTCATCAACATGGGCCGCGGTTTCGAGCAGATGCGAATGTACCCGGAGGCTCGGCAGGCCTACCAGTCAATTCTGGCCTTCGCGCCGAACGACCCTGTTCTGCTCGCCCTGCTTGGGCACCTCTATGCGGTCACTGGGCAGCAGGCGGCAGCGCGAGGGATCATTTCGCAGTTGCAGCAGATCAGCGGAAACAGGTATGTCCCGAGCGTCTATGTTGCGCTGATCTACATAGGTCTTGGTGACAAAAACCAGGCGTTCGCCTGGCTCGACAAAGCCTACGCAGAGCGTTGTGAATACCTTGTTTATCTGCCCACGGAACCGGCGGCAGATCCGCTGCGGAACGATCCCAGGTTCCCCGCCCTGCTGGAACGCCTGGGATTGAAGAAATGAGAAGACTCACCGGGAGAAGTGTCCAAAGGCCTTGCCTGTGTGGAGAGCGGTCCGCCATCGCGAGGCATCTGAGAACTTGCTTCTACACCTGCCAATTGACGCGCAGAAAGGAACGAGTTCCTGAGCAGGACGCTATGAAAGAGGATCGGGATCCGGAGGCATTTGAAGTCGCTGGAGCTTGGTCCGCAGCCCTTCGCGGCTGATCCCAAGAATCTCGGCGGCGCGAGTACGGTTTCCTCCCGTGTGTTGTAGAACCGAGAAGATCAGTTGCTTTTCCATTTCATGCAATGACATGGGAGCGACAGGCGTTGTTTGCGACGAGACTGCGGACTGGCCGGTGCCATGATTTCGAATTCTCTCATTTAATACATCAGCGCCGCATGGGACATCCGTAGACGCTAGCGCGACGAGCCTGGCCATTTCACTTTCAAGTTCCCGCACATTTCCCGGAAAACTGTAGGCCGTCAATGCGGACAAACAATCTTCCGCCAGGCTCGGCACCGGCCGGCCGTAACGCGCTGCCGCGGTGCGAACAAAGTGTTCGGCAAGAAGCCTGGTGTCGTGGGGCCGGTCGCGCAAAGGTGGCAAACGAAGAGTGATGGCCGACAGGCGGAAAAACAAATCGGCTCGAAATCTACCGGCTTTCACTTCGCTCTCCAGATCGCGGTTCGTCGCGGCGATGAACCGAACATCCACCTGTTCGGTCCGGGAAGTGCCAAGCCGTGTAAACTCGCCCGACTGCAGGACGCGAAGGAGATGAGGCTGCAGATCCAGTGGGAGATCGCCGATCTCATCGAGAAAGAGGGTGCCACGATGGGCGGCTCCGATAAAACCGATCCGATCTCGATTCGCGCCCGTGAATGCACCCTGCACGAAACCGAAGAGTTCAGAGCCAATTAACGTTGCCGGAATTGCAGCGCAATTCAAGGCGATAAAGGGTCCTTTTACCCGTGTGCTATGACGATAGACAGCCCGAGCGATCAATTCCTTCCCGGTTCCGGTTTCTCCCTCGATCAGAACGGGCAGATCGGTAGTTGCGATCTGATGTACGTTCTGCAAGACGCGCAACATTCCGGGGTCAGCAGTCAATATTCCGTCGGACTGGCTGTGAGCGTGCTCTAAAGACTCGGCGCGGCGCTGCGCCTGGCTCATGGCCACCGCGTTTCGCAATCGTGGCGCCGCCAACGCGCAGACTTCATCCAGCAAGTCTCGATGCTCTTCCGTAAAGCAATTGGTGACCTGGCGATTTTCCAGATAGATCAGCGCGAACGCTTCATCGCTGGTCACGAGGGGCGCGCACAAGACAGATCGCAGTGAGAGTTGCTGTATGCTCGGCATCCTGCTGTAGGGCTCGGTCATCGAGGCGTCGCCGATCAGGACTGCTTTCCCGGTTTCCATCACGGACCGTGCAATCGAGCGGCTGACCGCTTCTTCCGCCTGGGATAGCGCCTCACTGCGAAAGTTCCGTGCTACAGTCGCTCGGAACTCTCCGGCCTCACGCACGACTACAAATCCCCGATCGGCGCCCAGTCCTTCGATCAGCGTGTCGAGAAGTCCGGAAAGTAGCTCGCCGTACTCGCCTTCCTTCAGAAGTGCTCGCGACACTCGATAGAGTAGACCCAGGTGTTCGGCTGGCGGATTTTCTCGATTCAGAGTCATGCCAAGTCTTTCCCTCGGGAATATAGCACCATTGAGGGATTCACCGTGACGCTCGTCCGTCGGCTGCCGACTGACAGGATTAATGGCAGTCGAGCTGCCTACTACTATCTCGAAGACTTGGTGGCGATTGGTTCGTGGAGGGAAACACAATGAAAAGTAAGGCTCTTGCGTTTCAATCAATCCTTGAGGTGACAGAAAACCGGGCCAAGTGGTGCCCGGTTTCTGGGCAACCCCCATTCCACACTACGGCTCAGTGGGCCACCTTTGGTTTCTTCGGTGGTCCGGCAGTTGCCAAGAATGGAACGTCAGTCATCACTGTCAGTCCCTGAGTTCGAGCTTCATTTTTAGGTGGGTGTTGGGAAAATTCGATTTTTGGCTTCAAAACTGAAATTCAGGAGAACTCTCATGAAACGCAACATTGCACGGGCAACACTTGTGATCGTTTCCGTAGCGGCGATTTGGGCAGCAATGGCCGTTCCTGCCATGACCCAATCTTTCCCTGGTATCGGCATTGTGATGACGTACAACGTGAACGAAGGGACCGATTTCCAGCAGGTGGTTGGCACCACGAGCCTGCCACAATTCCTGCTCGGTGTCGGCCAGGTACTTACCCAGGTCCGGGGCACTAATCCTCCAGAACGGATGCGGGCGGTTGCGCGACAAATCCTCTCCGCCCAGCCCGAGCTGCTAAGCATTCAGGAAGTAGACCAGTGGTACACCGGAACCTTCGACCCGGTCGCAGGCAGGTGCGGAACCATGACCCTCCAGTACGACATGCTGCAGGAACTCCTTAGTGACTTGGCCGCGCAGGGCGGGCACTACGAAGTTGCCGTGCAAGTCCCCCAATATGTATTTCCGCCTACACCTGGATTGATTCAGCCCGCTGATTACATTTGCGTTGCCGTGAATGATTACAACGTAATCCTGGCCCGTACGGATCTTCCGTCCGGGGTCTTCCAGTGGAGTAACCCGCAATCCGGACAATTCGTGAATGAACTCGTTCTGCCCACCCCCGTCGGCCCGGTGCCGCTGCCGCGGTCGTGGGCCTCGGTCGACGCGCAGTTTTTCGGGCACCCTTTCCTCTACATCAACACCCATCTCGAGTCCTTTGACGCGAATGTCCGGGAATTGCAAGGTGCAGAATTGCGTGCCGGTCCGGCCAGCTCTTCATTACCGGTGATTATCGCGATGGATTCAAACGCGCAGGCGTTCCCTTTACCAAAAGACGCGACCTATGTGGATTTTAGGTCGGCTGGATATCACGACGTTTGGTCCAGACTCTTTCCCAAGCACGCGGGATTCACCTGTTGTCAGGATGAAGCGGACAATAATCCCGTCTCGCAACTTTATCAGCGAATCGACTTGGTTTTAACCCTGGGCAGAGTCGATCCGTTTGGAGCCTCGCTAATCGGGACCGATCCGCGAAGCCGGACGCCAGACGGTCTTTGGCCGTCGGATCACGCCGCTTTAGTGGCGGATGTGATTGTTAGGGGCAACTAGGCAAACGGCCAACATCTCTATCCGTTATGTCGGCCATGCTTGCGGGGTGTGGCGGTGCCTCGGCGCCGCCGCCACCGTCTGACCCTGCACGGACTAACAGTGATGACTGACGTTCCATACTTACTCAAACCAACCGTGGTCCACCGTGCAGTAACGTGGAACCTACCTGGGGTGCTGGGAGCAGAGTACGGCACTGTCAGGAGGAGAAAAGCTGCGCGGGAATCTCCGGGAAAAGGAGTGGAACCATCAGACCCCGTACTTGCACAGCCAAGGAGCGGCAGCGTCGAGTGGCGAACGAGCCTATCCGGGCCGGAGAGAAGCCTATGGATCGTACACCGTGGTGTGCATGCCCGCATGCCGCGCTGCTTCCTGCATCTCCGCCAGCTTCCTCTTCTGCCCATCGAGCTGCAACTGGATCTCCGCCACATGCTGCAGTTGCAGCGCCTGGTACCGGTTGGACGGCCCCTCAAACTGGGCGCTCCTGTCCACGGGATGAATCGACGCATTCAGCTGGTCGATCCGCGCCTGTAGATTCGCTATCCTATCTTCTTGCGCCAGGATCTGTTTCTTCCATTGCTCGACGGCGCGTTGATCCGACGGGCGTTGTTCTGCCGAATGATGGCTAGCCGCTTTGCTGTTGGCCGCTGCCTCCGCCTCCGGCGGCCCATCGCCCAGGCTCTGGTCCGCATCTGGGTCTTTCGGAAGGTCCGTGTTCGTGATCACAGCCGGCTGCGGCCCAGATGCATTTGCGGCGTTCTGTTTGTCCCGGTTCTCGCGCGCATATCGCCAAGCGACTGCCCGTAGGCAGCCAAGTCCATCAACAGCGCTATTGCCAACACTTTCAAAAATATTCGCTGCATATCCCTCTCCTGGTCACGCCCAAAGGTTCGATTAGAACTGTTTTTTAATGGTAGTTCCTCGGCTGCGATCTGTGACAACCCACGTAACCTTTGAGGCAAACGAAAGTGCCACGCCGTTATGGCCAACCGGCCATCTTCAGAACCTTCACCGCGGTCCATCCGCTCTCCGACAAATCTTGGGCACTCAGCCTCGAACTGAGGATTTGCCCGACGGACACGAGGGGGCAAAGTTCGTTGATGTAAACGCAATTACGCCAACCATCCCGATCCCTGAACTTTGAGCGATGGTTCTACCGACCAGCATTACCCAGTCCCATCTCTATTTATCAGCGAGTTGCAGACGCTGTTGCAGGGTCGTCCCACGCTCGTAACCTCACTGACCAGATTTTCTTCGCCACCCATTCGCTATTGCAACTGGGAACCAGAAACTGGAAACTGGAAACTGGTAACTCCATGAAAGCCATCGCCGTCATTCCCGCCCGGCTCGCTTCCACACGCTTGCAGCGCAAGGCCTTGCGCGAGATTGCGGGACAGGCCATGGTGGGCCGGGTTTATGAGGTGGTTCGCTCTTCGCCGTTGCTCACCGACGTCATCATCGCAACCGATTCCGAAGAAGTCATGCGCGAGTGCGAACGTTATGGTTGGAAAGCGCAGATGACCTCGAGCGCTCATCGCAGCGGCACCGAGCGGGTACACGAAATTTCAAATTCGGTTGCGGCGGATATCTATTTGAATGTACAGGGCGACGAGCCGCTCACGCGTCCGGGACACATTGCCTCGTTGCTCGACGTAATGAAAGATCAGGCGGTGCAAGTGGGAACGCTGAAAACTCCTGCGCCGGAAGCAGATATCAACAACCCCAATGCCGTGAAGGTTGTCACCGACTCGACTGGAAAGGCGCTTTACTTTTCTCGCGCCACGATTCCGCTCGATCGTGACCACAGCAACCCAAGTTATTTCAAGCATTTGGGTCTCTATGCGTATCGCAAATCCGCGCTCGATCGCTTTGTGGCCCTGCCAGAGTCCTCGCTGGAACGCAGCGAGCGCCTGGAACAACTACGCTTTCTGGAGAACGGTATCCCGATCTACGTGGGAGAGACGCCATTCGACACGGTTGGCGTTGATACGGAAGAAGATTTGCAGCGCGTAGAGGAAATTCTGCGGGAACGCTGACCGGGCGTTTTGTTATCTGGGAGCTATATTTTTACGAGGATGGATTTCCCGGCGATTTTGGCGCATTGCCAGTTCACGATGCAGCAAAGTGTCTTTCGTGGAGATCGTCGATTCCCAGGCATTCTAGGCGTGCTTGCGGGGTATTCAGCAAGATGGCTGGCCGCTACTCCGGCTGAATCCGTCGTTATCTGACGGCTAAATTCTTGTTTCAACAAGTTACAAGACAATCCAACAACTTAGCCTGTGGCCTTCGCCCAAGCTTGGGCTGCTTGCAAGCGGCGCGAGATCGCGGGATGCGAGTGGAAGAACCATTCCACGAATCGGGAGGGATTGCGCTCTGCCAAATTCTGCTCGGCGAGCTTGTTCATCGATGAAATGAACGGATCTACGCTGGCAATCGACTCGAAGGCATAGCGATCGGCCTGGCGTTCGTTGTAGCGGGAGTAGGCGTTGAGCGCGGGAAGAGCAAGAAAAGAAATGACCGTGGAGAACAAAACCAGCAGTGGAAGATTGGCGAAATCAGAAAGTTCTTCAAACATGTGCAGCCGGTCTACCGCATAGTGCAACGCCCAATTCGCCGCCCAGAAACCCAGCAGCGTGATACCCGCCTGCACTGCGATGCCCTTCAAGATATGTTTGTGCACATGGTGGCCAAGCTCATGAGCCAGGACGGCTTCGATCTCATCGGGAGAGTAATTGTCCAGCAGCGTGTCGGCAAGAATGATCCGCCGGGTGCTGCCCAGTCCGGTTAGGGCAGCGTTGGCCTTCTTACTTTTTTCCGAAAGGTTCCATTTATAGACCCCGCGGACGCGGGTGCCAGCGCGCTCGCCAAGGCGCACCAGACGCTGTTTCAGCTCTTCATCCTGCAAAGGTTCGAATTTGTAGAAGATGGGAAACAAAATCACCGGAGCAAGCTGTGCCAGCAGCACGAACAATCCCAGGAATACGGCCCAGGTGAGCAACCACCAGTGCACAGGAAATTCACGAAGAATGAAATACAACACTTCGACAATGATCACGGCGAAAATGAGGCCGACGAGGAACCCTTTCACTTCGTCCCAGACCCAGGCCCGCAGTCTCTGGTTGGAAAGATGAAAGCGGTGTTCCAGGCGGAAGCCGTAGAAATCCAATCCCAGCCCGAGCAATTTGGCGAGCGCCATGAGGATAAGGACGTACACAGCAACCGCCAGCGTGTAACTCTGAAAAGCCGCGCGCAGCGCCAAGTCCCGCAATGTGCCATTCCACCCGGTGGCCAGCAATACGAGGAGGAGGGCCAAGCCGACGGCGAAATCGGCGATTCCTAGCCAGCGGCGAATTCGGTTGTAGCGGCGAGACTCAGGCGAATCTGCCGGAAGCGCCGTCGCGGGAATGGTTGCTGAACCCATAGCTTCAGCGTCCATTATCGTCTTGCCCGATGGGAAATGCGAGACCCGGAAGTGCAATTCTCCAGTAATCTTCTCCGATAAATCAGCGCAGATCTGACCGGCGGAATGCCCGTCGCTACAAGGTCTTTACGAACTTCTCCCCGCTGGTAAGGATTTCGTCCACCAGTTCAGGCGAGGCGGCTTCACAGTACACGCGCAGAAGTGGCTCGGTGCCGGATGCGCGAAACAGTATCCAAGCTTCCGCGCCGTTGCCGTTGGTGGGAGCGTCGAGGAAAAACTTAATTCCGTCTAAGTTCTCTTTCTTCATGACAGCGTAGTTGCCCAAACGCTTGGTTTGTTCACTTTTTGCTCGTTGAATGGCGTTTTGTTTAACGTCTTCAGGAATGTGCAGGTCGCGGCGGCCATAGTCATGCGCGCCGAATTCTTTCTGCAGGTCGGCCACCAATCGGCCTAGCGGCTTGCCTTCTTCGGCCATCACGTTGGCCAGCAGGAGCGAGTTCAAGATGCCGTCGCGCTCAGGGAGAAAGCGCGAATAGCCGATTCCGCCGGATTCTTCTCCGCCGATGAGAATGTCGCGCTCCATCATCAGATCAGCGATGTATTTAAATCCGATGGGGCATTCGTTGAGTTTGCGTCCATATTTGGCAGCAATGCGATCCACCATGCGTGTGGTATTGAAGGCACGCACTACTTCGCCGGGCCATTTTTTTCTTTCCAGCAACCAGTGCAGGAGGACGGCGAATATTTTGTGGGCATCGACGAAGCTGCCGTCTTCAGCCACGGCGCCGATACGGTCGGCATCACCATCGGTGGCGAGACCAGCGTGGCATTTTTCTTTTATGACGAGTCTTTGCAGTTCGGCAACGTGCGGCTCGATTGGTTCCGGATTGATTCCTGGAAACAACGGATTCAACTCCTGATGAATGGCAATGTACTGAATGCCATTGTTGCCGAAAATCTGCGGCAGAACGCCGCGGCCCGCGCCGTACATGGAATCCACTGCAAACTTAAAATTGGCTTTGGCGATGAGCTCCACATCGGCGAAGCGGCAAATGGCTGCGATGTAGGGCTGCTTCAAATCGATTTCTTCGATCGCGGCTTTCGTCCCGCGAGGCGTCGCGCCGGCGTGGAGTTCTCCTTCGATGGCATTCATGATTGCAGGCGTGGCCGACCCGCCAAATTTGGCTTTGAACTTCATGCCATTCCAGTTATAGGGATTGTGACTGGAAGTGATCATGACGCCACCCGCAGCTTGCAGATTTTTCACGGCAAAAGAAACCGCGGGAGTGGGCGTATAGTCGTCGGCCAGCTTGACGGGAATACCGGCATCCGCGAGCACTTCGGCCGTGATTTGGGCGGCGCGGGGCGAGGCGAAGCGTGTGTCATAACCAACGATGACCCCGTGGTTCGGGTCTTCCTGCTTGAGGACGTGAGAGGCGATCGCGCCCGCGACGCGGCGGACGTTGTCGAAAATAAAGTCGTCGGCGATGACCGCGCGCCAACCGTCGGTGCCGAATTTGATTTGGTCGTTGGTCATTGGTCGTTGGTCATTGGTCGCTCGGGTCGGCGTTGGTCATTGGTCGTTCGTCGTTGGCAAGAACGATCCATCCGGAATCAGTTTGGCGAACGACCAACGACGATCGGCCAACGACCGTCAAACAAGTTTATGCAGTCTCTTCTCGTCCAGATACTTTACAACTTTGCCCACGTCCTGAGCTTGTTCGCGGGTCGTGATCAGCAGCGCGTCTTCGGTTTCCACGACGACCAAATTGGTGACGGCGACAACGGCTACAAATTTTCCGGGCGCGTGAATGTAATTTCCCGCAGCATTCAGGGCGAAGATGCCATCCGCCGTAATCAGATTATTATTCAGCGGCTGCTGCTTGGTGGCCTGATGCTCATGCAGCGCCGTCCATGAACCGAGATCATTCCATCCGAAATTGGCAGGCAGGCAAAAAATATTGGATGCTTGCTCGCCTTTGGCCGAGCGCGGCTCGAGTACCGCATAGTCAATGCTGATGTTTTCGCATTTGGGATACAGACGGCGAAAGGTGCTGGCAAATTTTGCAGTGCCGTAGGTAGCGGCAATCTGTGCGAGTATGGCCGCAGTTTTCGGCAAATGTTCAGTAAGGGCGTCGGCGAGGGTACGTGCACTCCAAAGAAACATGCCGCTGTTCCAGAAATAGTTTCCGGCCTTTAGAAATTCCTCCGCTTGTTGGGAATCCGGCTTCTCGGTGAAGCGGCGGACCCGTAGTGCGGTGCCATTGAGTGACGGGCTGGCTTCAATATATCCATAACCCGTTTCCGCGCGACTGGGGCGAATGCCGAGAACAACGATATTCTCACCCGCTGCGGCGATGGCAATCCCCTGCCGTAGAGTTTCGCGATATTGCTTTTCGTCGGCGATCACATGGTCGGAGGGAAACAATCCAAGGATTGCCTGGGGATTACGAGGCAGCAGAATGAAGGCCGCGAGTCCGATGGCTGGCGCAGTGTTGCGTCCCAAGGGCTCGGCGAGAATTTGTTTTTTGTTCAGCCGTGGCAGTTGACGGGTGATCTCGCGTTGCAGGTCTTTATTGGTGATGACCCAAAAGCATTTTGGTGGAGCGAGTTTTAGCAGACGGGCGACCGTCTGCTGAATCATGGTCTGTTTGCCGTCGAGCGCCAACAATTGCTTGGCGCGTCGCTTGCGGCTCAACGGCCAGAATCGCGTTCCCCGGCCCCCGGCCAGGATCACGGGATAAAAAATGGGGTGCTTATTGGTCACGGGTAAAAGCAGATCCTTTGACTCAACGCTCAGGATGACAAATGTAACAGAGGGCCAAATTAAACCCTAAATTCTGGTTACCGGTTCCGGCAGCGCACTTCCCGGAACATGCGCCTTCAGCAGTTCCAGCATCCACTGCGGGCGGACGCTAAATTCCGGAAAGCAGGCCGGAATTACAACCCCATCGCCTTTCGCAAGCGTGACTGACTCAGCGCCACGAACCTCGACTGCGCCGCATCCATCCACAGCCACCAGGATCTGAACAGAACTTTTCTTGCCGTCGGTCAGCGCGTTGAAATCCTGCTGCTCTTTCAGTTCGAAAAGATCGACAACGAAATTCGGGGCAGCGATGAGCGGCGATTTGCGATTGTTCGTGCCGTCGATGGCGGATGGAGCGGGGCGGACGACTTTGCCGGACGCGGTTTTTTCTTTCATTACCGCCAAGCCCTCTTTTAAATGCAATTCGCGCGGGCGCCCGTAATCGTACAGACGATAAGTGGTGTCGGATTGCTGTTGTGTTTCCACCATGATCGAGCCTGGCCCCAAAGTGTGTACCGTGCCTCCGGCAACATAAATCATTTCGCCGGGGAAGACATTGATCCAGTTGAGCAGTTCTTCGGCGCGTTGGTCGTGGATCGCCTGCTCGAATTGAGCGCGCGTTGTGCCCAGTTTGAGGCCCAGAGCAATCTGAGAACCCGACTTGGCGTGGGCGACGTACCAGCATTCCGTCTTGCCGCACGGCTGGCCCAAGGCGCGGGCGGCGGCGTCATCGGGATGGACCTGAATGGAGAGTTTTTCCTGCGGAAATAAAAACTTTAGCAGCAGAGGAAAGCGGTTGGGATCTTTCGGCGCATCGCCTATGAATTGGCGTCCATGTTGCGAGCTTAACTCGGCCAGGGATTTCCCTTTCAGCGGGCCATTCGCAACCTGGCAATGGTCTCCCGTAAGCCAGGCTTCGCCGATCTTTTCGACGTGGCGGTGGTTGGGATAAATAGGAGACAAATCCAGCGTGCCCCAGGGACGCGGGTCGAATACCGGGGACATCAGAAGTGGATAGAGAACGCTCATGCGGTGATTAGACGTTTAGCTGGGTTCATCAACGGCATTTTGATATGCAGCAATATTTCTCGGGACTCCCCAGACTCGTTCAGATACCTCGGCTAAGACCCGCTAAAGCAAAACAAGGTCTTTATCGCAGCGCTGAAAGTGCTGCTCCACCCAAAATCAGAGTTTCTCGCAGTCCGTGAAAGTCGCGCCCACCCGAAAGGCTTCGAAGATTTCTTCAGGTTTACAACGATCCAAGAAACTTGCGCATGCGGTCGAGGCCGCGATCGAGTTCTTTGATCGAAGTGGCGTAGGAAATGCGAACGTGATTGCTGGTTCCGAAGCCTTCGCCGGAAACCGTGGCCACGTGGGCTTCCCGCAGCAATTTTCCAGCAAGATCGGAGGCCGACTTGATCCCTTGACGTCCGAAGAATACGGAAACATTGGGATACGCATAGAACGCGCCTTCCGGCAGCGTGCACTGAATGCCAGGGATAGAACGCAGGCCGCTGACAATGTGGTCTCGCAGTTGAATGTATTCCCTTCCCATGTCTTCCACGCATTGCTGCGGGCCGTTCAAGGCTGCAACGGCGGCTTTCTGCACGATCGAAGTCGGGTTCGAAGTGGACTGGCTCTGCAATTTCTGCATGGCGCTGACCACAGGAGCGGCGGCAAGCGCATAACCCAAACGCCACCCGGTCATGGCATACGTTTTCGAAAGCGAACCAGCCACGATGAGGCGATCCCGATACTCACGAAGCGAGCCCACGGAGAAATTCTTGCCGGTGTAGTTGAGATAAACGTAGCACTCGTCGGAGATCACCCAAATGCCGCGCTGGGCAGCCATTTTGACCACTGCGGTCTGGTCCTCTGGCGACATGACTGCGCCCGAAGGATTCGAAGGCGAGTTCAGAATGATGAGTTTGGTGCGCGGCGTAACGAGGCGCTCGACCATGGCCGCGGTAATGCGGAAATCTTGGGCTTCATCGGTTTCCAGCAACACACAATTTCCGCCCGCATAGCGAATGATGTCTTTGAACGAAACCCAATAGGGCACCGGGAGGATGACTTCGTCGCCGTGATCGACTAGGACTTGGATGGCATTGAACAGAACGTGCTTGCCGCCGGTCGAGGCGATGGTTTCCTCACGCTTATAATCGGAACCGAAATCTGCATTATGGCGGTTCACGATCGCATCGCGCAGTTCCAGAGTGCCGCCGACTGCGGTGTATCGAGTGAAGTTGTTATTGATGGCGGCGATGGCGGCGTCTTTGATGTGCTGCGGGGTGTTGAAGTGCGGCTCACCCGCCGTGAGGTCCACGACCTCAATGCCCTGCTGGCGGAGCTTTTCCGCCTCCGCGGCGGCCGCCATGGTGGCGGAGGGTTCAATGCGGTTGATACGCTCGGCGAATTTTACGGCTGCGGGAGCTTCGGTCACGGGAGTCATCTTCTGCCTGCCTTTGCGTTTCTTGCGTGCTGTAATTTGATGGCTGGGTCCAACTTTTCTTTCAGCCTTTGTTCCACCATTTCGGGGACCAGTCCTGCCACGGAGCCTCCGAGCTGCGCCACCTCGCGCACCAGCCGGGAGCTGAGATAAGAATACTGTTCCGCCGGCATCATGAATACGGTTTCCAGCTCGGGATGCAATTTCCGGTTCATGAGCGCCATTTGAAGCTCGTACTCATAATCGCTGATGGCGCGAATGCCGCGCAAAATCGCAGTGGCTTTGACCTGGAGCGCGTAATCCACGGTGAGACCGTCGAAAGTCGCCACGCGTACGTTGCGGAAGCCTTCGGTCATGGCTTCCAGCATCAGCTTTCGCTCACCCAAGCTGAAGACGGCGTGCTTTTCGGGATTGCGTAAAATCGCCACCACCAGCTCGTCGAAAACCTTGCTTCCCCGTTCAATGAGATCCAGGTGCCCGTGGGTCGGGGGATCGAACGAGCCGGGATAGATGGCGATGACCTTTTTCAATGGGCCTCACAGGGCTTAAGCGTGAAAGGTGATTGTATTAGGCGGGGAAGAGAGATGGCAAACAGGAGCGCCATTGGCGCTGTCGTCGGTCGCTTGTCGTTGGCCAAGCGCGCGGTTTGCCGCCACGCCCATGAGCCAACGACCAACAACTGTAGCTTTTAGCGTCTGGCTAGGTTCGCCTTGGCTGCTTCCGGGGCGGCGCTTGGCATGGTTGTCACGCGCGCTCCCTGCGATGGCACTTGTGCGGGGGCCGCAGCCTGTGCCGCGGGAGTCGCCACCGGAGCCGCGCCGGATGAAGTCAATCCCAATTGCTTGCGCACTTCGGCTTCTAGTTTTGCGAATGTGTCCCGGTTGTCTTTGAGGAACTGGCGGGCATTCTCGCGGCCCTGACCAATGCGTTCGCCCTTGTAGCTATACCAGGAGCCGGATTTTTCCACGATGTTGTGAGTCGCGGCCAGATCCAGCAGATCGCCTTCGCGTGAGATACCTTCGCCGTACATGATGTCGAATTCAGCTTCGCGGAAGGGTGCGGCGACTTTGTTCTTGACCACTTTGATCCGGGTGCGTGAACCGGTGACCACATCGCCTTCTTTAATGGCGGCGATGCGGCGGATGTCAATGCGTACCGAAGAATAAAACTTCAGCGCGCGGCCGCCGGTGGTGGTTTCGGGATTGCCGAACATCACGCCAATTTTTTCGCGGATCTGATTGATGAAAATCAGGCAGGTGCGTGACTTGGAAACCGTCCCGGTCAGTTTGCGCAGGGCCTGGGACATCAGGCGGGCTTGCAGCCCCATGTGGCTGTCGCCCATCTCGCCATCGAGTTCGGCCTTGGGGACGAGCGCGGCGACGGAGTCCACGACCAGCACATCGATGGCGCCGGAGCGCACCAGCGTCTCGGTAATTTCAAGGGCCTGTTCGCCATAGTCAGGTTGCGAGACCAAGAGGTTGTCGACGTCCACGCCGAGTTTTTTGGCGTAGCCGGGATCCAGCGCGTGTTCGGCATCCACGAATGCGGCCATGCCGCCAGTTTTCTGCGCTTCCGCAATCACCTGCAACGCAATGGTGGTCTTGCCGGAAGACTCCGGGCCGAAGACTTCGACCACACGGCCCCGCGGGAATCCGCCTACGCCGAGAGCGGCGTCAAAGGAAATTGCGCCAGTGGGAATCACGGAGATGGGGACGATGGCTTCCTTCGACCCCAGGCGCATGATGGAGCCTTTGCCAAACTGCTTTTCAATCGTTGCGAATGCCAAGTCAATCGCTTTGCTGCGTTCGTCGGCCATATGAGTACGGCTCCTTTATGATTGCAATTGTGTTGAAGGCCGGATTATATACCGAATACAACGGCGAAGAAAAGGCGAATTTCATAAATATCACAAAAATGTTCCCAAATTGGACACTTCGCTTTGACGAACTATTCCCCGACCGCCATAATTTCTCGCCATTCCGACGTAGAGCTGGTGCAGCGCTGTTATCCCAGATCTATCTCGCTTGCCACAAGCGTCACATTCGAGCATCGAGTACCCCATATCGCCTGTCGGCCAGAGACTCTTCAATTCTGGTTCACTTGAACGACACGGTTCCGGTGACCTCTACCGAACCTTGCAGCTCATTTGAGTGTGCGCGGTTCAACCCTCTCGGCAGGTATCCAGCGGCTCGAGCGATTCGGCTATCTGCAACGCAAGAAGATGCCCCGAGACCGTCGAACTGTGGCTCTCACTCTTACGCAGCAGGGCGCCAAAGCGATGGCGGAAACGTCGGTGTTGGATTCTGAACGGGTGGCTGCTGTCCTGCTGACGCTTAACCGTGATGAACGGAAGCAAGCGCTGGAAGGCCTGCTGTTCGCCAAGGCGTCGCGGTAGACCATGTCACGGCAGACTACGAGCGGGAGTAGTTCCTAAGGAACGGTTGACCTGTTGGAGATCGTCTTACTGGCGGTGGCCGTCATTGCGGGCGCGGCGTTCATGGTCGTCCTCATCGGCTTCTTGCTGCCGAAACAGAATGTTGCTTCTCGAACAATCGTGCCTCATCGGAAGCCGGAAGACGTGTTCCGGCTGATTTCCGATTTCAAAGCTGCTCCATCCTGGCGCTCCGACGTGGAGGAGGTGGAGTTGCTTCCGCCGACGGACGGACACATCCGCTTCCGCGGGAAGGGCCCGAATGGGGCCATCACGATGGAGATCGTTGAGTTGAATCGGCCATCGCGCATGGTCTCGCGAATCGCCGACAAAAGTTTGCCCCTTTGGCGTTATGTGGATTTTCGATGTTTCTTGAACGCCCGAGGGATGCCGCTTGAACATTACCGAGCGAGGAGAGATTTACGATCCAGTGTTCCGCTTCGCCTCGCGCTTTTTCCTGGGCTACCGCCGTACCCTTGATACTTATCTGCAGAATGTCAGCCGAAAATTCGAGGAGCGTTCAGTCCCGCAGGAGGGCACGGCAGCGACGCTATGAATTCTATAGTTCACCTCCTCCTCCGCTGGTGCGTCCCGGCGTGCGTCACTACTCCAGTGCACACTCCTGCGTCGTTCGACGAACGTGCTACAATAAGCCGCACCTAAAGGCTTCTTCCGAGCAACAGAATCGCCTAAGCGCATCCCCGCAATCATTGAGAGTGACGATTCACCTGTGGCCCAAAATTCCTCGAAAACCGCGATCGTAACCTATGCCGATGCTGGCGTGGACATCGACCGCGCCGCCCGCACCAAAAAGCGCATCAAGTACCTCGCCCATAAGACCTTTACCAGGGGCGTGTTGAGCGAAATCGGCGGTTTCGGCGGCCTGTTTGCGATTGACAAGTCAAAGTACGTCGATCCGGTGCTGGTTTCGAGCGTGGACGGCGTTGGCACCAAGCTGAAAGTCGCCTTCGAAATGAAGGTGCATCACACGATTGGCGCAGACCTGGTCAATCACTGCGTGAATGACATTGCCGTGCAGGGTGCGACCCCACTCTTTTTCATGGACTATCTGGCCACCGGCGAGCTCGAGCCAGAAGTTGCTGAGAAAGTGGTCGAAGGTCTGGCCGAAGCCTGCAAACACAATGGATGCGCGCTCATCGGCGGCGAGACGGCGGAGATGCCGGGCTTTTATCCCCCGGGCGAATATGACCTGGCGGGATTCATCGTTGGCGTGGTGGAGCGGGAAAAGATCGTTACCGGCAAAACGGTCGAAGTGGGCGATGTGATTCTGGGCCTGGCTTCGAATGGACTGCACACCAACGGCTATGTGCTGGCCCGCAAACTGCTTTTCGAGGTCGCCCAATACACTCCCGAGTCCTATGTGAATGAGCTTAAGGGCAAGGTCGGCAACGAGCTCATGAAAACCCACAAGAGCTATTGGCCGTCGGTGAAGCGGCTGGTGGATGGCGAATGCGTCTCGGCGATGGCGCACATTACCGGTGGCGGCATTACGGACAATTTGCCGCGGGTGCTCCCACGAGGCATGGCGGCGGTGATTGAGATGGGATCCTGGCCAGTGCTGCCGATCTTCGAGCACTTGCAAAAGCTGGGCAATGTTCCGAAAGATGAAATGCTGCGAACCTTTAACATGGGAATTGGAATGCTGTTGGTGGTTCCGTCGAAGAAGTTCAAGAAAGCTCAGACGGTGCTGGAGCGGGCGGGAGAAAAAGCCTATACCGTGGGCAGGATCGTGAAGGGCGAGCGCAAGGTGATGTACACGTAGGATTCTTCACCAAGAAATTCTTCACCACCGAGACACAGAGTCACAGAGAAAATCAACGAATTCTTCCACAGAGTTCTGATAACGGCGCGCAAGGCTTTCGCATCTTTGGCTGAAAGCGAGCCAGCAAGCGATAGCAACTCTTTCCGGCGTAGCGCGCGTGACCGGTCGCAATCCACCTGAATCGGCCCAGGCGAAAAGCGATGCTAGCAGTACCTCTCTATTTATGGTTACCGTTTCAGCAAGTCCACTGGCTCTCGCACATCCGTTACCCTCAAATACTTCTCCAACGCGGGATACTTCTTGGCTGCGGCTTCGTACATCGCGTACGCGACATTGCGATAGGAGATGTGGCCAGCGGGGCCGGTCCGGAGCTCAGAGATGTAGACGACTTCGGCGAAGTCCATCTTGAACAAGGTGCGCTTGCGGAAGGCCAAAGGGATGGCGTACTGCGAATTCTCTTCGGCTTCGGTGGACGAACTTCCCGCCAATTGCTCGATGGCGGCAACCGTGCGTCGCAGGATGGCGTCGTAGGCTGGCTTGGCTCCGGCGGCTTCGAGTTCGGGCGGGGTGTCGTAGCCGTGGCGGGTGGTGAATCCCTGGCCGATCTGGATGCAGCGGCGATGGCGGTGCATGTCGCGGAAGCCGCCGATGTCCATGAGAATGTCGAAGCGGAATTGCTGACCGGCGCAGAACGGACGCAGCATTTCGTCATGGCTGCCGCGATGACGTAAGCCGAGGTCAATGATCTCGCGGCGAATGAGTTCACCGGCGGCCTCGATCATTTGGCGAATCTGACGATATGGATAATGACTGTGTTCGTAGATCAGCGTGGCGGCGAGTTCGATTTCCAGAGGCTCTTCTTCTAATAAATCAACCCCCAATGCTGATTCGATTGGGACGCTTCCCATCAGCTCAGCGGCCACCTGCCGCAGTTCACGTCGAGTTTCGATCTCATAGACATTGGGGTCGGCGTACTTGACCAAAGTTGGCGCGACTCGGACTTCGCGCAATAACTCCTGCTCGGCGCGTTGACCCAGCTCGGGAGAAACCGCGCGAATCTGTTCCACCAGTTTGGTCAAGGATTCCTGATTCACGTTGTAGGCTGGCGAGGTTGCCGCCTGCTTCAGCAAAGCTCCCAGATGTCGAACTTCGCTGTGAGTATGTGCGAGCAGGTGCGCGACCTGGGTTTCAAGGGTGCGGGCGTTGACGATCTCGCCCAGAGATGTGTTGGCGGCCAAGGGAAGCAAGTAGCGGGAGATATCGAAAGCGCGCGCGCGTACGGTGCGTTCGTAGGCGTCCTGCTTCATGTCCTCGGGCTTGGGCGTGATGGCCGCCAGATAATGGGCCATCTTGCCGGAGAACGATTCGTATTCGGAAAAAAGATAATCGACGGTTTCCCGATAGAGGGATTGGGCAGCGCCGAAATCCGGCGTGTAATAGCCGCTCTTTTTGAAATCCTGATAGCGGGTGGAGCGCTCCTGTCCGTCCCACCTCTGTTCGTCGGCAACCGCGGTTGCAGCCAGGATGGAAAGCTTTTCAATCGCGAGGGCCACGTGGGCTAGATCGGCGATGGAACGATGTCCGTACTGGAAGTAAAACGTGTTGAGAAACTTTTCGGCTTTCTGTCGGCTGGTCTCCTTGAGCGACTCTTTCATGGAGAGTGCCGAGCGGGAATATTTGGCCATGGCATAGGCCTGGACTTCCGGCTCAACTCCATACACGGCGAAGACCTCAACCGATGGGGCATCCGGCATATTCGACGATGCGGCGTGGTTGCCGTTGGCGGGTGTGACGATTTCAGACAATCATAGACCTCAACTTTAGCGGAGACTAGGAATCTTACTTGGCGGCTTTCAAGATGGCAATGCGACGAATGGGCTGTGAGAAAAGTTGCGCCCCTTCGACTTCGCTCAGGGCAGGCTCTTGGGCGCGTGAGCTAAACCTATCTTACCCGGCACTCCCGTGCTGGGCTGTCACGTTCCGCTCCTCCGGAACTGGCTCTGTGACGCCCACTTCCGCGTGCTCACCTTCGACCGTGCGATTACAGCGTGTGCATGTAGGCCAGCAGGTCGTTGATTTGCTGTTGGGTGAGAACTTGTCCGAAGCCGGGCATTTTGTCGCGACCGAGGCGAATGACGTCGGTTACGCGAGCGTCGTTGGCCGGCATGCCACTCATTTCAAGATATTGGTTCTTGAAAACACCTTTCATGCCGGGGCCTTTCTTGCCACGTGCAGAATAGGGCTCGTGGCAGCGGCCGCAATTGTCGTCGTAGATGCGGCGTCCGGTGGCCTGTTGCGCAGTGAGTCCGAGTTCGGCGTCGCTCTTGCGGCGCTCCGCATCGCAAGCCGTGAATAAAAACACATTTACCACGGAGACCCAGAGACACAGAGCGTACCGGTTTGGGAAATGGCGCCGGGATTTTGTCAGGGTGAGAAACATCACGATCTCGTCTGGACGTACAATCATAGAGCAAATCGATGCCAACGAAGGTCAAACGGATCGCGGTCAAACGGGTGTATGAGCCGCCCGTGCGAGCCGACGGAACCCGGGTGTTGGTAGACCGGCTGTGGCCGCGGGGTTTGAGCAAGGAGCGGGCGGCGATCGATACCTGGCTGCGCGACTTGGCGCCTTCGAATGAACTGCGGCAATGGTTTCACGCGCGTGCTCACGCATGGCTTACCTTTCGCAAACGCTATCTCAAAGAATTGGCCCGCTCTGAAGCAGAAGGCGCGCTCCACGAGCTCTATCGGCTGGCTAATCAGCGTAAGACTTTGACGCTTTTATTTGCCTCCAAGGATGAGCAGCACAATAACGCGGTGGTGTTGAAGGATTTGCTGGAAGGCATGCGCAAACCGCCGACCGGCACTGGACGCGGTGCGATCCGGGCGATGCGGGAGCGGCAGGCGAAGAGGATGCCGAGGTAAGGCAGGCTCTGGGCGTTAGGCTTTGGGCGCTTGCGACAGGGTCCCTCTTTTGAGTGGGAGATCAGGGAGCTTAGCGCCCAAAGCCTAGAGCCATTTTCTACTTTTTCGCAATTCCGTCATGAAGGACTTCACCAACGATGCTGTCGATGGCATCGGTCACGCGTTTCACGGACAAGTTGGAATTGTTGGAGAGGATGGAAAACGCGATGGGCTCGCCGCGGTCGGTAGTGGCATATCCGGAGAGCGTCTTGACGCCGCCCAGCGAGCCTGTTTTCGCGTACACGCGTCCCTGCACGTCGATATTATTGAAGCGATCGGAAAGAGATCCGTCCACGCCTGCGACCGGCAAAGTTTCCTTGAAGCTTGCGCCCCAGGGCTGGCCCGCGGCATAGCGCAGAAGCAGCACGATGGCATGCGGCGTCACCAAATTCTGCCGGGAGAGACCCGAGCCATCGTAAAAGACATATTGTTCGCTGGGAATTCCTGCCTGGTTCAGAAAACCGCGCACCACTTCCAGACCACCCTCGACGTTACCGGCATTGCCTTTTTCGCGGCCCAATAGGCGCAGCAGAATCTCGGCATGCAGGTTTTGACTGACCTTGTTGATGACCCGTATGTCTTCGATCAATGGTTTCGACTGATAGCTCCCCAGCACCAGCGGCTGAAGCTGCAACGACCGTGAGGGCTCGTCACCACCGCGAGCGGGCGCGAGGGCCGTCACGGTCAACGTGGAAAGGCTCGCCAGTTCGGTGTGACGGGTGCGCTGCCTGCCATACACCGCGATTCCCCGGGATTCGAGAAGTTGGCGAAAAAGGCCCGCGGCAAATTCGGCGGGGTCTTCAATGGCCAGGCCTTCATTAGCGCCGGCATCATCCAGCGGCATGTTTCCCCAAAGTGTGAGCACAGTAGAACCGGGCTCGCGATTGATAAATATCTTTCGGCCGGTGCCCGCGGGTGTGGTGAGGATGCGGTTATCAATGCGGTAGTAATCGGCGAAGGGCGTAATGCTCACGAAGGCCCGATCTCCCACTCGGTCAGCGGGAAGAATATTCACGAAGATGACATTGTCATTGATGGTCAGGGCCGAAACCGGGGCGCCATCCGCCCAGACGAGATCGTCCTGACTCCACCCCTCCCCATAACGCTCGAAGGCGAAGTAGGAATCGTCGGCGACGATGTCACCGTCCACGTACTTCACGCCCTTCTGCACCAGTTCATCCGCCAGTTGTTCCAGAACCTGAATGGGGTGATCGTTGCGCTCGGTATGCAGCAAATAAGGAAGCTGACGGCCGGAAAGATTCGGATCTCCACGCCCGACCAGCACCAGGTCCCCGGTCAGACGGCCATGCTTGTCGAGCGAGCCATTGGTTTCGACCGTGGTGTGGAACTGATAATCAGGGCCGATCAGCGCCAGGGTAGCGGCGGTGGTGAACAATTTGGTGTTGGAAGCGGGAGTGAAGAGCTTGTCGGCATTTTGCGAGTAGAGAACCTTGCCGCTGGAGAGGGAAACCACTTCGATGCCCCAAAAGCTGCGGGCGAGATCGGGATCGGAGAGCAGGGCGGCGACGCGCTTGTCTAGCGGCTTCGGCTTTGGTGAAGCCGCGTGCAGTTGCGCCGCTAGCGCAAAGCACAGAACGATCCGCACTGGAAGACGAGCCCGGCGCATAACAAGCTGATTGTAGCACCGGAAATTGGGCAATTTTGCGGGAAGAATTGGCCATAGGCCCCGCCCTTCCGCAAAAAACGCGGAAAGGACGGGGCACCCCGTTTAGTTTGCACAGCCGGGGCGGTTGTCCCTACGTGATTCGTGGAACGGGTTTAGAATCGGCTGCATGCGTCCGGTTGTGGAATGGAACCTCGGTTCTCGCACGTTGAAGTTGGGGAAACGCACGCTGGTCATGGGCGTCGTCAATGTGACTCCCGATTCATTCTCCGATGGAGGATTGCATTTTGACCGTGACCGCGCCGTGGAACATGCTCTGCAACTGCTGGACGACGGGGCCGACATCATTGATGTGGGCGGCGAATCGACACGTCCGGGGACGAAGGTGGTTTCTTCGGGCGAAAGCTCTGGCCCGGGCGATACAAAACAACCGGTCAGCGAAAAAGAGGAACTGGGGCGAGTAATTCCAGTTATAACCGCACTCAAACAGAGGCGGTCCGACACAGTGATCTCCGTGGATACCTATAAGTCCAGCGTGGCACGCGCCGCGGTAGAAGCCGGGGCTGAGATCGTGAATGACGTGAGTGGATTTCTATGGGATCGGCTGATGGTCAAGACCTTGGCAGCTTTGAAATGCGGGGCGGTGCTGATGCACACTCGGGGGCGTCCGGAAGAGTGGGCAGCAATGCCACCAGCCTCTGACATTGTGGTACAGGTGAAACGTGAACTCCGGGACCGGGCCGACACAGCTCTGATGGCGGGCGTGAAACGGGGACGGATAGTGCTTGATCCTGGCTTCGGATTTGGCAAGCGGCTGGAGGAGAATTATCCCTTACTGAAGCGCTTCGAAGAATTCCACCAACTGCGCTATCCGCTGATGGTGGGCGTATGCAGGAAGGGGTTTATTGGCCGGGCATTAGCCCGCGATGGCAAAGACGCGCCGCTTACCGAGCGGCTTTATGGAACGCTGGCGGCGGAAGCCGCGGCCATTCTGAAGGGCGCTCACATCATTCGCACGCACGATGTTCGGGCTTGTGTAGACGCGGTGAGGATCGCGGATATCGTGGTGAATTAGGGAACGATTCACCACGGAGACCCGGAGAATCACAGCACCTAAACACATTTCGTCTGGTCGGAAGGCCTTCGTTGAATCCATCAGGATGGTCACTGGCCCATCGTTGACCAGTTCTACCTGCATCAGGGCCTGGAAACGGCGGTTTCGCAGGGAAGACCAGCAGCGCGGATTCGCTCCACAAAGTATTTCATCGAGTTCGCGGGCTTGTTGTAGCGGAGCAGCGTCATCGAAGGACGGACGCTTGCCCCTGGCGGATATCGCCGTAAAGTGTGAATTGCGAAACCACCAGCACTGAGCCATTGACGTCGCCCACGGCGAGGTTCATCTTGCCGTTTTCATCCTCAAAGATGCGCAAGCCGACGATCTTGCCGGCCAGATAATCAGCATCGGGCGGGGTGTCTGTCTTGGCCACACCCAGAAGAACAAGCAGGCCGTTGGCGATTTTGGCCGTAACTTCTCCGTCCACGGTGACTTGAGCGCGGGTTACGCGTTGGGTGACAGCTCGCATAAAGTCTAACGTTCCTGACCGTGATATACCGGCGGCTCCATCGGCAGCAAATAGATCAGCATTTGCCCAATCCCGCTCCACAACAACAGCATCATGGCAATCACATATACCGTATTCGCAATTATGAACCACCGCGTGAGGTGCGAGATGCACCTCTGATCAAGGCGTTTGTCCAGCGCCGGTGATTTTGGCTGGCGTATAGCCACATCAAGAGCCAGGAGAATGCTGGAAGGAACAACCCCAATGCGTACATGAAGATTGCTACTTTACATTGGTGCGGGTCGGTGATCCAGCGGGCCAGGATGGAAGTTGGAAATGGCAAAAACGAAATACACATCAGGAACAGGACGTTCAGGAGCAAGAACATCTGGTCCGTGCGCTTATATAGCTTGAAAATGTAGTGACTGTGACACCCAATAAATACCGATCATCAGAAAACTGAAAACGTATCCAAAATAGGATGGCCACAGGCTTAACAAAGCATGGCGAAGATTCCCCTCGGGAGTTTCTGGAACGTGTATCTCCAGCACCAGAAGAGTGATTGCAATGGCAAAGACCCCGTCGCTAAACGCTTCCAGCCGCTGGGCCTCTGATTCTTTCGTCAGAGGATGTGGCTGCACGGTTTTCTCCTTGCGGGGATTTTAACTCTTCAGGGATAGAAACCTTCAGGTGTGGGCTAGTTTGAAATTTCTCAATCTTATGAAAGGCGTCACCCTGAGCTTCGGAAGGATCTTGCGTGGAGCGGATATGTGCCTTTGTCCGGGCAATTCTAGAAGTGCGCGCGAGATCCCTCGCCCCGCTGGTGAAAGCGCGGGGCTTCGGGATGACGTCGGGGGATACGCTTAAACTGAGCCACTGCCGTGAACCAGGCATGGTGAACCAGGCATGCTTTACACCGCTTCGTCTGGGCCAGTACACTAATTGTTCCCTTTTATCGTTCACTAAGTTCTTCCGGGAGGTGGATCTATGGCTGGCGAAGCGAAAAAAGAGTGCACTGAGAAAGTGAAACAGATTGTCGGCGAGCAATTGGGAGTGGACGAAAGCGAAGTTACGCCCAGTGCTTCGTTCGTGGATGATCTGGGAGCGGATTCGTTGGACCAGGTGGAACTGGTAATGGCGCTGGAAGAAGCCTTCGATCTCGAGATTCCGGACGAGGACGCGGAAAAAATCCGCACCGTGCAGGACGCGATCGACTACATTGACAAACACGCGAAGGTTAGCAAGTAGAATCCGCAATCAGCCGGGCACCGCTCCGGCCGGACAGCCGATCCTCACCATCCGTAAAAAGGGGTGGGGTGAAGGCTTGTCCCCAATCAGCCGGGCGGGTCATCCGTCCTAAATCTCGCAACAGTTAAGGAGAAACATGGCAGCCGTTGATGAAAAAGTAAAGCAGATCATTGTGGAACAACTGGGAGTGGACGAAGCCGAAGTCACCAACAACGCCTCGTTCGTGGACGATTTGGGCGCCGACTCGCTGGACACCGTGGAACTGGTGATGGCCTTTGAAGAGGCCTTCGAAATCGAGATCCCCGATGAAGACGCGGAAAAGATTCGCACCGTGCAGGATGCGATCGAGTACATCGGCAAGCACTCGAAAGGCGGCAAGTAGTTGGGACGTAGGGTCGTAGTCACCGGGATTGGCCTGGTCTGCGGCGTGGGGAACACCACCGACGTGGTGTGGAAGAACCTGCTCGCGGGCAAGAGCGGCGTCGGACGCATCACCCATTTCGACACCACGCAGTTTGCCTGCCAGATCGCCGCCGAGGTCAAGAACTTCGACCCATTGCAGTTTGTAGAGAAAAGGGAAGTCAAGAAGATGGGACGCTTCATCTATCTGGCACTTGGTGCCGCGGATGAAGCCATGAAGTGGTCTGGACTGCAGGTGACGCCGGAAAATGCGGAACGCGTCGGCGTCCACATCGGTTCCGGCATTGGCGGGTTCGATGTCATTGAACGCGAGCACTTGAACCTGATCAACGGTGGCCCGCGCAAGATTTCTCCATTCTTCATTCCGGCAGCGATCGTGAATCTGGCAGCTGGTCATGTGTCCATGCGCTTTGGCGCAAAAGGGCCCAACGAGGCAACGGCCACGGCATGCACCACCAGCGCGCATTCCCTGGGGGATTCTTTCCGCATCATTCAGCACGGCGATGCCGATGCCATGATTGCCGGGGGCAGCGAGGCCGCCATCACACCCATGGGCGTGGGCGGATTTGCCGCGATGCGTGCCCTCTCCACGCGCAACGATGAACCGGAGAAAGCCAGTCGTCCGTGGGACACAGCGCGGGACGGATTTGTTATGGGTGAAGGCGCGGGGATCATGATTCTGGAAGAGCTTGAATTTGCCCGCCGGCACGGAGCAAAGATTCTCGCCGAAATCGTTGGCTACGGGATGAGCGGGGACGCGTACCACATCACCCAGCCAGCTCCCGAGCACGAGGGCGGGTTCCGCGTCATGCAAAATGCCCTGCGTGATGCCAAATTGAAGCCCACCGATATTGGCTATGTGAATGCTCATGGCACATCCACGCCGATTGGGGACGTGCTGGAAGCTCATGCCATTCGAAATTTCTTTGGAGAATACCGGGTGCCGGTCAGCTCCACCAAGTCGATGACTGGACATCTACTGGGCGGGGCTGGGGGTTTGGAGGCTGGCATCACCGTCCTCGCCCTGCGTGATCAGATTCTACCTCCGACCATTAACCTGGAAAACCAGGAACCCGAAACTGCGGCGATGGATTTTGTGCCAAATCACGCGCGCAAAGCAAGCGTGGAGTATGCACTTTCGAATTCCTTCGGCTTTGGTGGGACTAACGGAGCACTGATATTCAAGCGCTGGAGCGAGTAGGCGGGCGTCCGGACTGGCACATCCACTATCCACGGCGGTATGCGTTCTGGCTTCGGCTTAATGCAAACTCCAGCGGCGCTAGTTTCCCCACGCGTGGAATCCAATACACTCCAGTAGACTGCATGACGACCGTCTTCACTCTGCAGCTCTGTAACCAGCCCGCGAGACGGTGTAAGTCCGACGTAAAACATTCAAACCGGCGTACCGGTTCCGGGTCCCGGTCGGCCGCGTAATGGGCGCTGTTGCCCACATCGATTCCCGCCGCTTGCGGATGCATTACCTCAAGACCCGGATTCTCCGATTGCAATCGCCGCGTCCATTCCTTTCGCTCCTTGCGGTTCGCCCACTTCTTAATGTAGTCATCCCCTGTTTTCCTCGGTGGAAAATGGGACTCGGTTCGGCCCGGTGACGAAAGGTTTAGAAAATCTCCCCAACGGGGTCAAAGGGCCGTCGTACCGACTGCCCTTGCCACCATGCCAGCGATCGCCAGTACCGGAGCCATGCTTTTTACCGGGCACAAAGGCACCAGTGGGAAGTCGGCTTTAGCTCGCCCAACCGAATCCTTGATAAGATTCGCAAATACTCGGACCTCGAGGCAAGTTTCTGGCACCCGTGACTGCGCCCAAGGTGTGGTCAATTGCTTTTTATAGAACTCATCGACCCGGATTGTTGGTGCAATCGCCATTACACTCAAAACCCCGAGGATGTAGAGCACCTTACTTCTTTCCGACACTCTCTGCTGCCGTGGTAGGTCCGGCAGCCAATTTCTTCAGGTCATCCGAGATGAGCGACATCGCTCGATCGAGGGAAACATCGCGTGCCTTTTGGCTACCAGCTTTGGCGGCGTGTTCGGAGAAAGTCCAGAGCGTGACGTTGCTCTTGGGATCAAGGAGCGTCAGTCTGAGTTCGTCATAGGAACCGGTCAGGTCGGCCACGTGTATCTGGAGAACCAGATCCGCGTCGGCGGGAGTAGACACAAGTTCGTAACGTCCCCAATCCTTCATAACGGCATAAAACTGGTTATAGGCTCGATCGGGGCCGCCAGTGAAACGAAGGTCGCCTTCTAGATTGCGCTGTTCTCCAGCATTGGAGATAAAAGCCTTCTTTGCGTTAACGATTTGCGCGGGCAGCGGCGCGGCAGGTGCTGCGGATTGATCCTGCGCGCTTAGCAGCGAGGCTGACAGTAACGTCACGACCGAAACCATTGCTGTGATAACTTGACGATTGATTCTCGGCATAAGCCTCTCCAATTCTCTCCTATGAAGATAACCCTGAACCGACAGGAGTGTTGCAGGACGAAGAACTAATTACACGCAATCAGGTCAACTGTTGAAATCGCATTATAAAAGGGCGCCCCTCTTGGAGTAGGTTGTGATTGTTCGCATCATCACCTACGAAAAGGAGCACCCTTATGAACAGTGAAAAGTATATTGGCTATGTCGAGCTTGAGATAGCCAATACCATGTGGCCTTCCGGACTATGTCGAGAGGAGACGAAGCGGTTTCCGCAAGTCTGCCCCCGATTGGAGGTTGACGGATTACACTCCGTCCACTGCTCGAGGCAAACTCGTCGATATGCGCTGCTAAAGGATCTTGACGTTTGTCCTAGAGTTTGGGAATATTTGAAATCGTTTCATGCGGTTCCCCTTGCACACTGCTTTGTCTCAGTGGGAGAACCAAGACTATGCCGAGAAAACTTTCATCGAAAGGCTTGTTTACCGGATTACGGAACGCAACTCGACATAGTCCGGAAGGCCACATGGTATTGGTCTCGACGTTCATCAAGCAACTATCGTAGTCGCGGTGATGGATTCCACCGGGAAGTTAGTCATGGAATCCATCCTCGAGACCGAAGCGGCGACGATTCTTCAGTTTTTTGCCGGCTTGCGCGGAACTTTGTTGGTGACCTTCGAGGAAGGAACCTGGTCCGCCTGGCTGTACGATTTGCTCAACCCTCACGTCGACCAACTGGTGGTGTGCAATCCGCGGAAGAACGCGCTGCTCAAGGACGGGAACAAGAGTGATCGGATTGATGCCCGCAAACTGGCGGAGTTGTTGCGCGGCAACCAACTCAAGCCGGTCTACCACGGCGAGACGGGCGTGCGCATGTTGCGGGAACTATCCCGGAGTTATCTGACCATCGTCAAAGACTTGTCTCGGGTCATGAATCGGCTGAAAGCGGTCTACAACAACCAAGGTAGGTGGTGTAAATGCGCTGTTTCGCCACGACGCCTTGACCCGAAGTGTCAAAGGCAGATTGCGTGCAGTCAGTCTGAGGGCAGTCCCCATCGCCATGCGAGTGGAGTATAGTGCTGCCCGTACGCATTCGATGGAGGCTGTTTCTTGCTCTGGATCGAAGATGCATGGCGCGATCTTCGCTTTGCGCTACGCTCGCTCGCCAAGACGCCCGGGTTCACCGCCACGGCGATCATTGTGCTCGCCGTCGGGATCGGTGCGAACACGGCGTTCTTCTCGGTGGTGAACACCATCCTGCTCAAGCCGCTCAGTTATCCCGAACCAAACTCGCTGGTGCAGTTGATGAACGTCGAGCCCGAGGGAAAAGACACCAGCGCCAGCGTGCCCAAACTCAACATCTGGCGGCAGCAAACCAGCGTCTTTGAGCACGTTGCCGGCTACGACGGGGGCGGCTCGGGACTCAACCTGACCGGCGGCGACAATCCCGAGCAAGTGCAAGGCATCCACGTTACCGCCGACTACTTCACGCTATTCGGGGCGCCGGTCCTCGTGGGACGCACTTTCACATCCGCCGAAGACAGTCCTAACGGCGGTCATGTTGTGGTGCTCAGCTACGGTCTATGGAAGCGCCGTTTCGGCGGTGACCGCAGCGTTGTCGGCACAAATATCCAGCTTGATAAACAACCCTACCTGGTGGTCGGGGTCATCGGACGTAACTTCGTGACCGAGTCCACAGGGGACCTCTGGCTGCCCTACCAATTCGATTTCAACTCGCAGGATATGGCGAACTATTTCGCGGTTGCGGCGCGCCTCAAACCGGGGATCACGCTGCAAATGGCCGATGCGCAGTTGCGGCTCGCTGCCGACCAGTACCGCCGCACCTATGCTAATGCGATGGGACCGCAAAGCACGTTCGGGGTCATTCCTTTACAGGATTCCATCATCGGCGACACGCGCTCGTCACTGCTCGTCCTTCTCGGCGCCGTCGGATTTGTCCTGCTCATTGCCTGCGCTAACGTCGGCAATCTTCTGCTCATTCGCGCTTCCGCCAGAAAACGCGAAATCGCCACCCGCTGCGCGCTTGGCGCCCGCCGTGGCCACATCATTCGGCAACTGCTGGCGGAAAGTCTTGCGCTCTCGCTGACCGGCGGTCTGTTGGGCCTCGTGCTTGGCTTTGTCGGAGTGCGTCTTTTGCTGGCCATCAATTTTGACGGCATCCCTCGCATCGGAGAAAACGGTTCAGCGGTTGCACTGGATTTGCATGTGCTTTTGTTCACCTTCGGCGTCTCCGTGCTCACTGGAATTCTGTTCGGTCTGGTCCCGGCCATCAGCGCGTCGCGCCCCAACCTTGCCGCCACGCTGAATGAGAGCAGCAGCCGCTCCGGAGTTGGTTTTCGCAGCGGCAAAATCCGCTCCGTGCTGGTGGTCAGTGAGATGGCGCTTGCACTCATCCTCGTAATCGGAGCAACGCTGCTCATCCGCACCTTTCTGAAGCTCCAGGCGGTTGATCCCGGATTCGATACGCACAACGTACTTACGATGGCGATGTCCATCACGGCGGATCGTTTTCAGAAGACCGCCGGCGTGGCTCAGGTCATTCATGACGGCACTGAGCGCCTCAATGCGATCCCTGGCGTTACCGGCGCCGCAGCGGCGTGTTGCATTCCGCTACAAGGCGGCTTTGGCTTGCCGTTTGATATTGTTGGCCGCCCCAAAGGCGATACTCCCTCCACCGGTGGAGCTGGATACTCTACAGTTTCATGGAGCTACTTCGATACTTTTAAAGCTCCCATCGTGCGCGGCCGCAATTTCACCGAGCATGATGATGGTTCCACTCCGGGCGTGGTCATCATCAACGAAGCCATGGCCAAACAATATTGGCCCAACGGCGATCCTCTGGCGGACCATATGATCATTGGCGCGAACATCGGCCCGGTCTTCGTAGAACCGGCGCGTCAGATTATTGGCGTGGTTGGCGACATGCGCGACGGCGGCCTCGATGCTGATCCGCAACCCACCATGTACATTCCGGTGGCGCAGATGCCGGACAAAGAGACCGCGCTCAACTCTCGAATTACTCCGCTCTGGTGGTTTGTCCGCAGCCGCCTGGAGCCGCGTACGCTGGTCACGGCCATCTCTGTCGCGTTGCGCGAGGCCAGCGGAGGCCTGCCCGTGGCGCACATCCGCACCATGGATGAAATCGTCATCATGAGCACCTCGCGGCAGCGTTTCGATATGCTCTTGCTCACGATATTTGGTTCGTCAGCGCTGCTCATGGCCGCGATTGGCATTTACGGACTGATGGCTTATTCGGTGCAACAGCGAACGCAGGAACTTGGTATCCGTATGGCCCTCGGCGCGCAAGCTCCTGGCATTCGCAACATGGTGATCCGTCAGGGAATGGTGCTCGCACTCATTGGTGTAGTTATTGGGATCGGCGGGGCTTTTTGGCTCAGTCGATTCCTGGCCGCTTTTTTATTTGGAGTGAAAGCCTGGGACCCCGCGACCTTCATAGTGACGCCACTATTGCTGAGCGCTGTCGCGCTTCTCGCTGTCTGGATTCCGGCCCGCCGCGCCACCCGCGTCGATCCCATGACTGCGCTACGGTTCGAATAAAATCTGAAAATTCTTCAACTTATTATGCGATTCCAGAAAATCGCCCACCACGAAAGTGGTTACTGTTGTAAACAGGGATAGTCTTGACCTATCCGGGAGCCGACTCACCGACTCAACCTTTCTTGTTGGAGGAAGCTTTCGTCGCTCCTCCAACCGACAAAGAGCTTGTCGATGCACACGAGTCCCGTCAGCACTTTAATGAATCAATAGCTCTCCAAGACGCCGCCATCGAGAGGCAGCTTAGACGCTGCCGGGACGGCGGATATCGTGTGACAATCAAGAGCCTGGACATCAACCACGATAGCTTTACCGACATACCAGTGCTGGAATCATTCGACGATTCTAAAGCGCAAGCTGTGGCTGCCCATTCCCTCGTCTTGAGCATCGATGTAACACGTGCGTTCTTTGATAAATATTTAAGAGCTGGGAACCGCAGTCTCCTGGACAAAGTTGCTGGTTTCGGATCGGAAATAACGGTTAGACACTACAATCCAGGCAATCGATGACTTTATTCGCCAGCTGTTTTTGTCGGATGCAGCCACAGATGGGCTTTCAACAGTTGGCGAAAAATCGCAGTTACACTCAAAACCACTTAATGAGCGCTAAGGCCTGTAGGTGTTGAAAAAGTCCATTTTCCTCAAAACAACGAAAATTTGGGAGATAGAAAATGTCTAGGAAAACCGAGAATGTCGTTTATACGGCATCCTGACGCAATTTTATTTTCGCGGATTTCTCGAGAGGGAGTTTTTCAACAGCCACGCCTGGTTTCAACACTTACGCCGTGCCGGGGGGGGGTCTTGAAACAGTCGTTCGGGTGTAGACTGACCGCGTTCGGCGACTGGCCAGTTGCAGGCGTGCGGCAACGTGATGACAAGATGGACTGAAGCTTTGTGGCAAGATCTCCGTTATGCAGTCCGCGGATTGTGCAATAGCCCTACGTTTACTCTGATTACTGTCCTTACACTGGCCATTGGAATCGGCGCCACCACCTCGGTTTTCAGCGTTATCAACCAACTATTTTTGCGTCCGCTTCCTTACCCTGATCAGGATCGGCTCGTCGCTTTGTCGAACATCTTCCCGGGCAACCCGGATGAAAGGGGGCCCGTCTCGGCGACCGACGTTGCCCACTGGGGGTCTGACAACCAGGTGTTCGAAAAGCTGGAGTTCGTCTCCGGGCCCGACATCGTGGCTATGTCGGGCGCGGGATCAGGCGAACGCGTTGGCGTGCAACACACCAGCGCACAGTTGTTACCCTTACTTGGGATCAAAGCATTCATGGGCAATCTCCCTACCGACGATGTCAGCGAAAAACGAGGCTCACCGGGCGTCCTGATCAGTTACGAATTCTGGAAGCGCCATTTCGGAGGCGATCCCAAGGTGCTGGGCCAGAGCATCTTTGTCGATACATTCTCGGGACCAATTTTGGCTGTGCTGGAACCTGGTTTTGACCTGTTCGGGACCGGGGTCCCGGAGCTGTATGTGATCGGCCCAATGGGAGAAGCGACTGACTCGGGCGTGGGCGATGTGCGATGGCTCGTGGCGGTGGGAAAGCTAAAGCAAGGCGTTTCTGTTCTGCAGGCGCAGGCGGCGCTGGACATGACGGCACGGCATTTAGCACAAGCTTTTCCCGAGAATTACAAGGGCGTTGCAGTCAAGGTCGAACCGTTGCAGAAACGCTTGTTCGGTTGGTGGGGGAATGTCTATTACATGCTTTTCGGAGCGGTCGGACTGGTTTTAATGATCGCGTGCGCCAACGTCGCCAATCTGTTGCTGGTTCGAGGAGATGGACGACGAAGGGAGCTCGGCGTGCGGGTTGCGCTGGGAGCAAGCCAAAGGAGTTTAATCCGTCAGATACTCACCGAGAGCGTTTTCCTTTCGGTAATTGGAGGAGTGGCTGGGCTGGTTTTGTCAATTCTGGGCGTCAGAATTTTCAGTTCGTTGGCTCCATTTTGGTTTCCGCGAGCGATGGGTTTTCCCTTGGATGCCCGAGTCTTGCTTTTTACCTTCGGCACCTGTGCTCTGCCAGGCGTCGCATTCGGGTTGATCCCCGCCTATCGCGCCGTGAGCAATGACGTCAACGAATGTTTGCGAGAAGGAGGACGAAGCACGGCGACGGTTTCCCGTCATCGCACGAGAAACATCCTGGTAGTCACTGAGATTGCACTGGCACTCGTGCTGCTGATTTGCGCGGGGCTGATGATTAACACGGTGACGCGCATCTTGCGGACGGACCCAGGATTTAACCCGGAGCACCTCCTGACCGCAGAAGTGCGTTTAACAGGAGATAAATACGTGGACGCAACCCAGGTGGATAATGCCAACCTTAACCTGATTCGTCCGCCAGTGGGGGAGTTCTGTCGGCAAGTGTTGGACCGCGTTCGAAGTATACCGGGCGTCGAGGACGTCGCATTGGTTGATTGGCTCCCGCTCCTGGAAACAGCGCAATACGCTTTCCCGGGATTTACGACTACAGGGCAAGGCGTGTCGACTGGTACGGAGAAACCAACTGTCGTAAGGCAGGCGGTCAGTTCCGACTATTTTCGACTCATGGGCATTCCGGTACTACGGGGCAGAGGCGTCACCGAACAGGACACTGAGAGCAATGCCTGGGTGGTCGTGATCAATGAGGCCATGGCCCGGCGGGTTTGGCCGAACGAAGACCCCATTGGGAGAACCATTCGGTTCGACGACTCCCCACAGGAAAAGCCGCGTCTGATCGTTGGCGTGGTGGGAGATGTAAAGCAGTTTGTGCTGACTCAGCCCGCGGAACCCGAGGCCTACATCGCTTACCAGCAGGTGCCATCGCGCATCTATTCCGGCTGGACAGAAGCCCGGGTTCACAAGAGCCTGATTATCCGTACGCACTCTGCATCGAAGACCCTGATGCAAAATGTGCGCCGGACGATTTCGGAACTTGCCCCCGAGTCGGCCGTCTTTGGAGTCACGATGGTAGAACAGACGGTGTCGAAATCGGCGACTCCTTGGCGCTTTCTTGCCCAGGTATTGGAGCTCTTTGCAGCAACCGCGTTGATCCTTGCCGCGATCGGAATCTATGGGGTGATTTCGTACTCCGTCGGCGAGCGCACGCATGAACTCGGCCTGCGGATGGCGTTAGGAGCGCAACCCGGGCAGGTGCTGGGATTAGTCTTGCGGCAGGCAATGGTGCTCTCGCTCATAGGAGTAGTGATCGGCGTCGCGGGCTCGCTCGCCGCCACGCCACTGCTAGCGAAGTTTCTCTACGGTGTGAAGGCTCACGATATGCTGACTCTGGTTCTTGTGTCGTCGCTCCTGATGGCCGTCACATTCGTCGCCAGCTACGTTCCCGCCCGCCACGCGACGAAAATCGATCCCATGCGGACACTTCGACACGAATAGCCTGCGATTGGACGTAAAGTTCTTCAGACTCGAACAGACTTGGCGTGAATGATCGGCCACCCATCGTCAGTTGACGAAAAATTGCATTTACACCAACGATGCCGATTTCGGTGTTAGTTGGTGAATGGCCTGGTTACATCACCCATGTGGCATCGGCCAAATTACTTGAGCTTTTGACGTTAATATGTCTTTGCATGTGGACTGGCGATTCCCGCCCGCCGCACGCGACCGTGCCTATCTCCATCCTTGGGGGTGTTTTGGGAGACTCTCTATGGGGTTTGTTATGGATTTCGACGCAAGAAACAACATCTTGCGCGTGACTCTCGAAGGCCAAGTGACAGATGCGATTCTGTCTGATGGCTACGCA
>Ga0182024_10003336_pt1 | contig 38398 bp, 34 predicted proteins | sample P32metaG_FD_120480 | JGI IMG/M metagenome (GOLD analysis project Ga0182024, IMG submission 120480) | Permafrost microbial communities from Stordalen Mire, Sweden - P3-2 metaG (Illumina Assembly) | ecosystem: Environmental > Terrestrial > Soil > Wetlands > Permafrost | place: Sweden: Stordalen...
TATTCCGACTCCGGTGTCCGAGATCCGGATCGCGAGATGGGAGCTCTCGATACGGCTTGAGATCGTCACCGTGCCGCCGGGCGGAGTGAACTTGATTGCGTTGTGGATCACATTGGCAATTGACTGGCGAAGCTTGAGCGCGTCGCCCTTGATCCGCGCGCGATCCGCGCCAGGCACCAGAACAACGGATACACGGGCACGCCGGGCAAGACTCCGGTGCATTTCCAGTGCTTCCCGGATCAGGGTGAACGCACGAACCGGCTCGCGCGCGATCGACAGGTTGCGCGACTCGGCTTGCGCAAGGTCGAGCATACGCTCGAACAGGGAACGAAGATGTTCGCCGCTGTGATGAATATCGCGCGCGTATTCGAGATAGCGCGGAGAGCCGATCGGACCCAGGACCTGCTGCTCGAGCATCTCACTGAAGCCGACGATAGCGTTGAGCGGCGTGCGCAGCTCATGGCTCATATTGGCGAGAAACTGCGATTTGGCATCATTGGCCGCGACCGCCTCGACCCGGGCGAGTTCCGCCGCTTCCATCGCGCCGGTGAGCGCGGCCTCGCGTTCGGCGATGGCCTCCGTCATGTTCTCGATGGCTCGGGCAAGATGGCCAATCTCATCGCGGCTCGCCCCGCATTGCGGGGGATGGGAATAGTCGCCGGCGGCAATGCGTTGCGCCGCCGAAGCCAGTGCTTCGAGCGGACGCACGGCATGACGAACGATCAACGTGGCTCCAGCCGCGGCTGCGAGGAGGGCCAAACCCATCACCAACAGCATCGGCGTGATAAGACCGCGGTAGGCACCTAAAGCCTCTGCCAGCGGAAATTCGATGATCGCCGCGATGGGGCGGACTCCTGCGGCCGTCCGAAGCCTGCCAACAATCGCCAGAGATTCCGAACCGTGATGCGTCGTCGCGATGACAACGCCTTGTGCGTCGTGCGCGATCGCGTCCAGATCGAGGCCGGCGTCGCCGCGCGTGTGCGCCGCCATGCTCCAGCGGCCATTTGCGCCCTGCGTGGCAAGCATGATGGCGTGCGGCGATGACGATATCCGCCGCATTTCCTCCAGAAGCTCGCCGTCGACGGGAATGCAGGCAGCAATGAAAGCAATCGGCACGGGCGCGCGCACGGGCGCGACGACGATCCAATAGATGTGGCCCGCCAGCGTGATCAGCGCAGTCCCTCGATCCCCGGCCGCTGCTGCTTCAAGGAGTGCCGGAAAGGGGAAAGTAGTGCCGGCGCGTGTCGCCCGCGCCGTATCCGCCGCGATCGCGCCGCCAAGTTTGACCAGCATCATGCGCGCCGCGCCGATCCGCTGCCCATGATTCCGCAGAACGGAGAGTTCCGTGTCGTGATCGCTATTGGCGATTGCGGCGCGCAACGCGTAGTCGAGCGCCAGCACCTGCACGCGATCGGTTGCCCGTTGTGCCAGAAAGTCGAGTTGCCGGGTAAACGCCTGCATGGCGGAAGACAGCTCGCGCTTGCCCTGGTCGACAAGCTGCTGCCTCAGATAGGTATAGGCGAAGATTGCCGTCGCAGCCTGCACGCACACCAGCGTGACCATGAGAAACAGCGCGAGACGGTTGCGGAAGCTCATCGCCGGGATCCGGTTCAGTACATCTGCATGTGCATCGGTTTTTTCCCGGACGGATTCAGGGAAAGAACCGGGATATGGACGACCGTTTTGGCGCCGTCGGCGGATACGAGGACGGAAAACGAAGGCGGTGTCTCGCCGGGCACGAGCCGGGGATGCCAGATGCTGCCGCGATACGTGCCGGGAGGAGGTCCCTCGATCGTCGCGCGGCCCGTCCCATCGGACATCGCGGTCCAGGGGGACGCCGCGACGTAGACATAGGTGATCATGTGGTCATGGATGTTGCAGCCGATCGCGGCTACGCCGGGTTTGTCGAACACAACGGGCAGAGAACGCTCGCCCTCGTCTATCTCGAACGCGAATTGCTTGATGGGCGAAAACGAATAGACCTGATGCATTGTTGTATCGTGATTGGTGAAAATCACCCGTCCGCCCTGGCGGACAAGGCTCACCAGCGGCAGAAACGTCTCATGGCGCTGATCGATGACGGCCTCGGTCGGCAGCCGGAATGGCAACTCCCCCCTCGCAGGTGCCGCGGCCACGAGCTCGACGACGGCGTCCGCCAGGGGTTGACTGCGCGCGTCCGCCACATCCACCTCGACTGTGGCGGCCGAGGCAACCCGAGGTGCAAGCAGCGCGGCGGTTAATGCCGCCAGCCAGATTTTGCCGGTCATGGACGGCAGGCTAAACAGAATTGGTTACTTTCCGATTTGCGCCGGCGCGCCTGCGGCCTCGAGGAGCCCCAACCCTTGCGGGCGCGGGCGCACCTCCGCTAGCTGTTGCGCCGGGGCCAACGAAGGGGTTCGCGAATGTCGGCATTGGAAGGGGTAACCCTACCGCCGGCAGGCGCAACCCGGAGCCGCATCACGCTCGTCGTGGCCGCGTCCTGCGCCGGCACGGTGTTCGAGTGGTACGATTTCTTCATCTTCGGATCGCTGGCGGCGATCATCGGAGCACATTTCTACGCGGACGCCGGAGCCTCGCAGAGCTACGTATTCGCCCTTCTGACGTTCGCGGCAGGATTCGCCGTACGTCCTGTGGGCGCGCTGGTTTTCGGCCGGTACGGCGACCGCAACGGCCGCAAACGCGCCTTTCTCATTACCATCACGCTGATGGGCGTTGCCACAATCGGCGTGGGATTGCTCCCGGACTCTCGTTCGATAGGCCTCCTCGCGCCCTGTGCGCTTGTCTTCTTGCGCGTCATTCAGGGTTTCGCGATCGGCGGCGAATATGGAGGCGCCGCGATTTATGTGGCCGAGCACGCATCGCCGGACCGGCGCGGCGCGGCGACCGGCTGGATCCAGGCCGCGGCGACGCTCGGCCTGTTTCTCGCGCTTGGCGTCATCCTCTCCTGCCGCACCGCGCTCGGTGAGGCGGCGTTCCGGAGCTGGGCCTGGCGCATTCCGTTTCTTCTGTCCGCGGCGCTGCTGATCATCTCCTTGTGGATCAGGCTGCGCCTCGAAGAATCCCCGCTCTATCGGCGCATCCAGCAGGAGGGGAGCGCCTCCAAAGCGCCGCTCGCGGAATCGTTCCTGCGCTGGAGCAATCTCAGAATCGTTCTGCTCGCTCTGTTCGGCCTCCTTATGGGGCAAGGCGTCGTCTGGTACACGGCGCAGTTCTACACGCAGTTCTTCCTCGAAGGCGTCGTCAAGGTCGCGCCCGCGCTGGTCAACGCGCTCGTCATGGTGGCGACCGCCGCGAGCGCGCCGCTGCACATGTTCTTCGCGTGGCTTTCCGATTCTGTGGGCCGCAAGCCCGTGATGCTGTTCGGGCTCGGCCTTGCGGTGGTGAGTTTCATTCCCGGCTTCCAGCTGCTTGCGCAGAGCGCCAACCCCGCGCTGGTTGCCGCGGCGGCTCACGCTCCGGTCACAATTGTCTCGGCGCCGGCCGACTGCTCCCTGCAGTTCGACCTGATCGGAAAAACGAAATTCTCCAGTTCCTGCGACATCGCAAAAGGCGCACTTGCGGGCGCGGGCGTGCCCTATCGCAACCAGGCTGCTGCGCCAGGCGCGCCTGCGCGGGTTCGGATCGGGTCGACGACCATCACAAGCCCCGGCGGCCGGACTCTCGACGCCGCGCGCCTCGCTGCGGCAAAGGCAAATTTCCTGAGCACGCTGAAGCGAGCGCTTCGCTCGGCCGGCTATCCGGGTTCGGCGGACGGCCGCGCCCTCGACGTGGCGCGCACGCTCGGCCTTCTCCTGATCTTCATCGTGGCGGCGGCCGCGCTTTACGGGCCGCAGGCGGCGGCGCTGGTCGAGCTCTTCCCCACTCGCATCCGCTACTCGGCGCTGTCGCTGCCCTATCATATCGGCGTCGGCTGGTTCGGAGGATTCCTGCCCGTGACCGCCTATGCCATCGTCGTCGCCACGGGAAACATCTATGCGGGACTTTGGTATCCCACCATCGTCGCGGCGATCGGATTTGTCGTCACGTTTCTCTTTCTGCCCGAAACGCGAAAGCGCAATATCGAAACATGACGGAATCGGACACGAGGGCGGATTCCGCTGAAATTGAACAGAGCTGTGAGAGTTTCACTGGCCGCTGCATCGCTTTCCTCCCCCGCGCGAAGCGTGGGGGAGGTGCCCCGAAGGGGCGGAGGGGGCCTTTCGGCGGCGGAGAGTTCCCCCTCCACCGCTTCGCGGTCCGCGAATACGCTGCCGCTATCGCCCCCCACGCGCGAAATGCGCGCGGGGGAGGAAAGATGAGAGGGCGGTCGCTGGGAGATGACAGATTTGTTTGTCATCAAAGCAGCTGATACTTGCACAATTACCCCCACGCCGCATTTTGCGCCGCGAGGAACGGGCACCCAGGCAATGTGGCCATCACCAGTGTTGTCACGGCGGCACTTCCTGGGTTCCCTTTCCTCGCGCGGCGATGCCGCGCTCGCCGGAAACGATGAGCTTTGCGCGACTCAACGTGATCGGAATTCGCTTTATGCGGACTGTAGCGCGACGCGCAGAGCTGCGAGGTCGAACGGTTTGGCCAGGACCGCTACCCCGCGCATCTCTCCGTCGCCGCCTAGGGACGGCCCGTATCCTGTAGCAAAGATGACCTTCAGTCCCGGCCGCAACCGCAGCGCCTCCGCAGTCAGCCGTCGTCCGTCCATTCCCGGCAGATTGAGGTCGGTGATCAGGATGTTGACGAGGGAATCGACCATGAGGATCGACAACGCATCGGGAGCATTGCCGGCCTCGACGACTTCGAGGCCGATCTCCTGGAGCATTTCGGCCGTGGTCATTCGTATCAGCGCATCGTCCTCGACCAGAAGGACTTTGCTGCGCCGGGACGCAGCGGGGCCGGCGCCGATTCCGACCGCCTGCGGGTTTTCGGGAGTGGGCGGGGCGCCCTCCAGCACGCTGCGAAGCCTGCGCGCCAGGTCGTTCTTGCGATAGGGCTTGCTGAGCAGATTCGCGCCTGCGTCCAGCGTGCCGTTGTGAACGATGGCATTTTGCGTATACCCGGATGTGTAAAGCACTCTGAGGCCGGGTCGAAGATTCTGCGCGCGGCGAACCAGCTCGCGCGTGCTGATCGGGCCCGGCATCACCACATCCGTGAACAGGAGATCCACCCGCGCGCCGCTGTGCAGGACAGCCAATGCCTGCTCTGCATGGTCGGCTTTCAGCACCGCGTAACCGAGCTCGGCGAGGACGTCGACGGCCGCGGCGCGCACCGCTGCATTGTCTTCCACGACCAGAATCGATTCGAAACCGCCCGGTGCGTCAACGACGCTTTCCGGCTCGACATCTTCCTGCGGTTTGCTCGTGCGCGGCAGATAAACCTTGACCGTGGTGCCGTGTCCCGGCTCGCTGTAGATTTTGACATGTCCGCCCGACTGTTTCACGAAGCCATACACCTGGCTGAGACCGAGGCCCGTGCCCTTGCCCTCCGGCTTGGTAGTAAAGAACGGATCGAAGACGCGGGAAACGACGTCGGGCGGCATGCCCCGTCCCGTATCGGTCACGGCCAGCAGAACATATTGGCCCGGCGTCACATCGGCGTGTTGGGAAGCATAGGAATCGTCGAGATATGCGTTGGAAAGCTCGACCGTCAGCTTGCCGCCCTCCGGCATGGCGTCGCGGCCATTGATCGCGAGATTGAGGATCGCGTTTTCAACCTGCCCCCTGTCGACCAGGCTGTTCCACAATCCTCCCGCCACGATCGCTTCCACTTCAACATGTTCGCCCAGCGTGCGGTGGAGGAGCTCTGTCATATCCCGTAACAGCCCGCCGAGATTGGTTGACCGGGGATCCAGTGTCTGGCGTCTCGCAAATGCCAGCAGCTGCGACGTCAGACGGGATCCCCGCTCCACCGCCGAGATGACGACCTGCAGGCGCTCGACCAGCTTGACGTCCGATCGTGCCTGACCGGCCGCGAGTTCGAGATTTGCGCTGATGATCTGCAGCAAATTGTTGAAATCGTGCGCCACACCCCCAGTCAGCTGCCCGATCGATTCCATTTTTTGCGCCTGGCGCATCGTCGCCTCCGCGCGCTCGCGTGCCGTGACGTCGGCCGCAGCGACCAGAAATCCCGCTCCCGGCACCGCCGCCCGATAGACGTCCAGCTCGCGTCCCCCCCGGACCAGGCGCTCATAACGAATGTCTTCGCCGGCCGGGGATTCGACGAGGTCGGAAATGCCCACGCGCGCGCTCTCGGCATCGCGATTCCGGAAATGATCGATCGCCGTACCAACCGCCGCCAACCCTGGCGGGAAATCCATCAGCCGAAAGAAGATATCGTTGAACGCGGCGACGCGGCCCTTCTCGTCGAACACCACAATGCCTTCGCGAATGTTGTCGAGCGTGGCCTGGAGGATGCTGGCCTGTCGCCTGCGGGCTGCCTCGCTGACAGCCAACCGCATGTTGTTGCGGACAAGCATCCCGGCTGCCGTCGCCAGCACGGCCAGAGCCAGTGTCATCGCCAGCACCGCGGCCAGGATTTCCGCGCGTTCCACCGCGCGCCGGGTCCTGACCCGCTCCGCCAGCAACCTTTGTTCGTCTGCAAGCCCTTGCCCAACGGTGACGCGCAGCCGGTCCATTGCATCTTTGTCGCGCCCGAGATCTGCGATCATCGCAGGCCCCGTCTCCGCTTGCGAATTTTCCCGGAGAGTCTGCGCCAGAAGATCGAGTTGGCTGGCGATCAGCGCACGCAGGCTGCGGGCGCGCAGCTGCTGGACCGGATTGTCCCCGGTCAGGCGTTCAAAGCGAGCCAGGTCGTCGGCAATTCTCGGTCGCGCGTTGTCATAGGGCTCCAAAAAACTCCGGTTGCGCGTCAGCAGGAAACCGCGCTGGCCGGTCTCCGCATCGGCGACATCGCCAGCGATGGCGCGAAGGGAGTCCATGACCTGGTAGGTATGAACGACCCAGTGTTGCTGCTCGCGCTCGCCTTGCGCAAAGCCGATCGCGATGTAGACCACCGCGGCAAGCACCATAAAAAGCGGTACCCCGGCCATCAGAGCCCAGCGATTTGTTGTCAAGGACATCCCCGGAAGGCTGGAAAAGGCTTTTCGATCACCCCGATGCGGCCGATTCATCGGGACAGAACGGCGTCGTTCATTTCACCTCGAGCGGAATGCCGTGCTCGTATTTGCTGGAACGGATGACGAGCGCCGTCTTCACGCTCGCCACATTTTTCGCTGCCGTCAGCGTCTCGGTGATGAAAGATTGAAAGGACGACAAATCCCGGGCCACGCATTTCAGCAGGAAATCCACTTCGCCGGACAGCATGTGGCACTCGCGGACGGCCGGCCAGCTGCGGACCTGCTCTTCGAATCGTTTCAAATCCGCATCTGCCTGGCTTGCGAGTCCGACAAAGGCGAAGCCGGTTACCTCGTAACCCAGGGATTTTCCGTCGAGCTCGGCGTGATACCCCTTGATGTAGCCGGCCTTCTCGAGCGCCCGCATACGCCGCAGGCACGGAGGCGCCGTGATCTTTGCGCGCCGGGAGAGTTCCACATTCGTGATGCGGCCATGGTCCTGCAATTCCGAAAGAATCCGGATGTCGATGGAGTCGAGTTTGTGATGCTCCATGATGAGCCCTCGGGATGCCGCCGGCGCACACTTAATACTTCGAGGTGCACCCGCGCAATAAAATTTCCGGGACTTCCGCGTTTCGTGTGGAGGGAGCCAGGAAGACCACGCGTGAAGACAGGCGGATCGGGGCCGTCCAGAGGGCGCTTGACCTTTGAAGCCAGTCTTCCGATATCGAACGGAATTGGGGCTGCCCGGACGTGCCCGCGGCGGGATCACTCTATCGCGGTGCTACGCTGTCGGGGAGCGGAATGGCGGACGCAGTGGAAAAAATCGTCATTCTGGGCAGCGGCCCCGCTGGCGCCACGGCGGCCATCTATGCCGCGCGCGCCATGCTGCAACCGTTGCTGTTTGCCGGGCTCCAGCCTGGGGGTCAGCTTACCATCACGACGGAGGTGGAAAACTATCCCGGATTTGCGCAGGCGATCCAGGGGCCATGGCTCATGGAGCAGATGCAGGCGCAGGCGGAGCATGTCGGCACCCGCGTCGTGCAGGACATGATCGCCGGCGTCGATCTTTCATGCCGCCCCTTCACGCTGACCGGCGATTCGGGTGCCTCCTGGCGCGCCGAAACGATCGTCATTGCCACCGGCGCCCAGGCCAAATGGCTGGGGCTGGAGTCCGAAGAGAAGTTCAAGGGGTTCGGGGTTTCGGCGTGTGCCACCTGTGACGGTTTCTTTTTTCGCGGCAAGCGCGTTGCCGTTGTCGGCGGGGGCAACACGGCCGCGGAAGAAGCGCTGTTTCTGACCAATTTCGCCGAGCACGTGACCCTCATCCATCGCCGCGCGGTCCTGCGCGCCGACAAGACCAATCAGCTTCGGGTGTCGGACCACGCAAAGATTGCAATCCGCTACGACACCGTCGTGGACGAAATCCTGGGGTCCGCAAATCCCCCGGCCGTCAACGCCATCGCCTTGCGCAGTCTGGAAGACGGCGCCAGGGATACGCTCGCGGTGGATGGCGTCTTCGTCGCGATCGGCCATACGCCGGCCACCGAAATCTTCCGGGGCCAATTGGAGATGGACCGGGAAGGATATATCCGCACGGAGCCGGATTCCACGCGCACCAGCGTGCCCGGCGTTTTCGCGGCCGGCGACGTAAAGGATAAGGTATTCCGCCAGGCGGTCACCGCCGCCGGCATGGGCTGCATGGCAGCGCTCGAGGCCGAACGGTTCCTGGCAGGCGGCCACTAAAGGCGTAACCGCGGAGAGCTCGCATGGATTGGGACAAGCTTCGCATCTTTCACGCCGTGGCCTCCGCGGGCAGTTTCACCCACGCCGGACAAATGCTCACGCTGAGCCAGTCCGCCGTCAGCCGCCAGGTCAGTGCGCTCGAGGAAGAAATCGCCACGCCGCTGTTTCAGCGGCACGCGCGCGGATTGACCCTGACCGACGAGGGCGAACTGCTCTACAGCGCGGTGTCGGATGTTCTGGCGAGGCTCGGCCAGGCCGAGGAAGCGCTCAAGAACGTGCAGGCGGCGCCGCGCGGTTCGCTTAAGGTGACCACGAGCCACGGGCTCGGCACCTTCTGGCTGCTGCCCCGGCTCGGCGAATTCCTGCGCGATTATCCGGAGCTGCAATTGCACTTGGTGCTGGAAGACCGCGAGCTCGATCTTGCGCAACGCCAGGCGGATCTTGCGCTCAGGATGCGCGCGCCAATACAGGCCGATCTCATCCAGCGCAAACTCTTCACCGTGCATTATCACATTTACGCGGCGCCCGCCTATCTCGCGCGCGCGGGCAGGCCCGGCAGCTTCGAAGATCTCGCGGCGCATCAGCTCATCGTCTATGGCGAGACGGCAGCGCCCGAAATCCGCGAGGTCAACTGGCTCGCCGACCAGGTGATCCGGCTGGAGTCCGGCAAACGCGGACAGGCGCTCCGCATCAACAACATTTCGGCCATCCTCCAGGCGACGGAAGCGGGCATGGGGATCGCGGCCCTTCCCGACTACGTCGCGGACGGACGCACGACGCTCGTGCGCATTCTTCCCGATATCGAGGGACCGACCTTCGACGTGCATCTGGTATATTGCGACGCGCTGCGCCAATCCAAACGTGTCGGCGCTTTCCGCGACTTCCTCGTCCGCGCCGCGAAGGACTGGAAGTATTGAGCCGCCGTGGCGGCGGCGCTCTCGAGGGTTATGGTTTGCGGAAGGAGGGGCAGGTGAATCTCTTCGATCTGACGGGCAAGGTCGCCCTGGTCACGGGCTCGACCAGGGGCATCGGCGAAGCGATCGTCCGCCGCCTGGCGGAGCATGGCGCGAAGGTCGTGGTGTCGAGCCGCAAGGCCGACGCCTGCGCCCGCGTCGCCGACGCGATCAACGCCGCGCATGGCGCGGACGTGGCGCTCCCGGTCGCGTGCAACATCAACTCCAAGGAGCAGCTGGCAGACCTCGCGGCCGCCGCCCGCGCGAAATGGGGCCGCATCGACGTGCTGGTGTGCAACGCCGCCATCAATCCTTATTTCGGCCCACAACTCGACATGCCCGACGACGCCTTCGACAAGATCATGGGCGCCAACGTCCGCTCCAATCACTGGCTCTGTCAGCTCGTGGTGCCGGAGATGGCGGAGCGCCGGGACGGCGCGGTGATCATCGTCTCTTCGATCGGCGGCTTGCGCGGCTCGTCGGTGATCGGGGCCTATGGCATATCGAAGGCGGCCGATTTCCAGCTCGCGCGCAATCTCGCCGTCGAGTACGGGCCGCGGAATGTCCGGGTGAACTGCATCGCGCCGGGACTGATCAAGACGGATTTCGCGCGCGCGCTGTGGGACAATCCCGACATCCTGAAAGCCTCGACGGCGGGCGCCCCGCTCCGCCGTATCGGCGAACCCGACGAGATCGCAGGTGCCGCGGTCTTCCTCGCCTCCAAAGCGGGCGCCTTCATGACCGGGCAGGCCATCGTGATCGACGGCGGCGCGACGATCGCATGAGAAAGAATTGGTGCTTCGGACTCGCGTCGGCCGCGCTGCTTTCGTTTCCAGCGGTACTCGCGGCAAAACCGGCTGATTCGTCGGGATCCGTGGACTGCAAGAAAGCCGTCACGCAAATAGACCTTGATACCTGCGCCGGCCGTGATTTTCAGACGACGGACAGGAAGCTCAACGAGGTCTATCGCAATCTGCTGAACGGAGCGGACGCCAAAACCGCGGCGCTGCTTCGTACCGCGGAACGCAATTGGCTCACCTTCCGCGACAGTGAATGCGACCTGGAAACGGCCGGATCGGAGGGCGGCTCCATTTACCCAATGGAGTATTCTCTCTGCCTGAAGGACAAGACGGCGGCACGCATCAAGGAACTCCTGTCTCAAGAGTCGTGCGGCACCGACGCGGGTTGTGAGCGCTCGAACTAGCAGCGGATGCCAAGAACTTCTTCCGCGCTCTTGAACGGCAACGCCTGCGCCTCCGCGACGGCCTGATAGGTCAGCGTGTGCTTGTAAACGTTGAGACCGGCGCGCAGATGCGGGTTCTTGCGCATCGCGTCTTCGGATCCCAGTTCGGCAAGCGCAAGCGTGAACGGCAGGGTCGCGTTGTTGAGCGCGAAGGTCGAGGTGCGCGCGACGCCGCCCGGCATGTTCGCCACGCAGTAATGCACGACGTCGTGAACCATGTAGGTGGGCGCGTCGTGCGTGGTCGCGTGGGAAGTTTCCGCGCAGCCGCCCTGGTCGATCGCCACGTCGACGAGGACGGAACCCTTCTTCATCTGCTTCACCATCTTCTCGGTGATGAGTTTGGGCGCCGCCGCTCCGGGCAATAGCACGCCTCCGATCACCAGATCGGCGCTGATCACGCTCTCCTCGATGGAATCGATGGTGGAATAGATGGTGTTCAGCATCGCGCCGAACTGAAGGTCGAGCTCGTTGAGTCTCGGCAGGGAAACATCGAGAATCGTGACATGGGCCTCGAGCCCCATCGCCATGCGCGCCGCGTTGGTGCCCACCACGCCGCCGCCCAGAATCACCACCCGCGCCGCGGGCACTCCCGGAACGCCGCCGAGCAGCATGCCCCGCCCGCCTTGCGCGATCTCGAGGCTGTGCGCGCCGGCCTGGATCGACATACGACCGGCCACCTCGCTCATCGGCGCCAGCAGCGGCAGGCCGCCGCGCGCATCGGTGACGGTCTCGTAGGCAATGGCGATCGCGCCCGAGTCGAGCAGGCCGCGCGTCTGCGCCGGGTCGGGCGCGAGATGCAGATAGGTGAACAGTGTCTGGCCCGGCCGCAGCCGCTTGATCTCGACCGCCTGCGGCTCTTTCACTTTCACGATCATGTCGGCTGCGGCGAAAATTTCCGCCGGACCCGGAAGAATCTTCGCCCCGGCGCGCACATACATCTCGTCGCTCAACCCGATGGCGTCGCCAGCCATGGTCTCCACGAGAACGTCGTGTTTCCGCGACGTCAGCTCGCGCGCGGCCGCCGGCGTCAGTCCGACCCGGTATTCGCGATTCTTAATTTCCTTTGGAACGCCGATTCGCATGTACGCCTCTCGAATTTTGTGGGGATCTACCAGCGGTTCTTCGCTTCCAGTACCGCAAAAAGAAAGAAGACCGGCAATTCCGCCGCCGCTGCATACCACAGAAATTGCGGCGCGATGATCCGATGGGTTGCCCGGAGCAACATTTCACTCAGGGCGTAAAGCATCGCTGTCACGGCCGGCGGAGCGATCAGGGCGAAGCCGACCAGCGACAGTCTGCGGGCCACATTCATGCCTTTTGCTCAACCCAGCCTTTGCAGGACCGCGCGCACGCCCTCCACGATGCACGCGATGTCCGGCTCCGACGCAACAAGGGCCGGCGCCAGCGCGATCGTGTCGCCGGAGACCCGCAGTACCAGATTCTCCTCCTCGAACGCGCGCGTCAGCACCTCATAGCCTTTGCGCCCCGGCTCGCTCAAGTCGGGCTCGAGATCGATGCCCGCGGCCAGCCCGACATTGCGGATATCGGCAACGTGGGGGGCGCCTCGCAACCCGTGGACCGCCGCTTCGAAGACCGGCTCGAGCGACCTCGCCCGTTCGAAAAGCCCCTCTTCCCGGTAGAGATCGAGGCTCGCCAGCGCCGCCGCGCAGGCGAGCGGATGGGCGGAATAGGTGTGTCCGTGGAACAGTTCGATGCTTCGTGCGGGTCCCTGCATGAAGGCGTCGTGGATGCGCTTCGATGCGACCACGCCCCCCATCGGCACCGCGCCGTTGGTGACGCCCTTGGCGAACACGATGATGTCCGGCAGGACCTCATAGCGCTCGGCCGCGAAGGCGTGTCCCAGGCGACCGAAGCCTGTAATCACTTCGTCGAAGATCAGAAGGATGCCGTGCGCGTCGCAAAGTGCGCGAAGGCGCGGCAGGTAGGCGGCAGGCGAAGCAAAGACGCCGGCCGATCCGGCCATCGGTTCTACGATCACGGCGGCGATCGACTCCGCGCCGTGAACCGCGACCGAGCGCTCGAGCGCGTCGGCGAACTCCGCACCGCCCTGCGGCTCGCCCCGCGTGAACGCCATGCGCGCGCGGTCGTAGGGAAGCGGCAGATGATCGTCCGTACCCGGAAGCAGCGGACCGAACAGCCTTCGGTTGTTTGCAAGACCGCCGACCGAGATGCCGGCGTAGCTGGCGCCGTGATAACCCTTGTCGCGCCCGATCAGGCGGAAGCGCCGGCCCTCGCCGATCTTCCGGAAATAGCCGCGCGCGAGCTTGAGCGCGGTGTCCACGGCCTCCGAGCCGGAGTTGACGAAGAACACGTGATCGAGCCCGGGCGGCGCAAGTTCCGCCACGCGCGCGGCGAGCCGGAAAGCGTCGGGATGGCCGAACTGGAAAGGCGGCGCATAGTCGAGCGCACCGGCCGCCGAACGGATGGCTTCGGTGATAGGTTCTCGCCCGTGACCCGCATTCACACACCACAGGCCCGAGCACGCATCGAGCAGCGCACGGCCCTGCGTGTCGTAGAAGTACATTCCCGCGGCACCCGCCAGCATTCGCGGCTGACGTTTGAAATCACGGTTCGGCGTAAAGGGAAGCCAATAGGCAGAAAGATCGTTCAGCGGCACGGCGGCCGCATGAATCCTGTCGTCCGGCATGCGAACTCCTGCTGCGGGGCAGGCTAGCGAAGCACTCCGTCGCGTCAAGCCGCGGACGTTGCATTGTATATGGGGAATGGCGCGCCGGTTGTTGTTGGTGTCACGGCAAAGGATCGGCGATCTGCATGCCGTGTTTGATTTGCCGATCCCCCCCGACCTCCAAAAAAAACTCCCGCCGCGGCGGTTCGACGCCGGGGCGGGAGCGAGTTCGCAAAGTCTGGCTGCGCGTTCAGCGGCCGATATGACCCACGCCGACATGCCCGACGCCAACATGGCCTGCGCCGACATGGCCAACCCCATGCCACGCGCCGCCATGCCACGCGCCTCCATGCCAGCCGCCCCAGCCGCCGCGCCAGCCGATACCGTGCCAGCCGCCGTAGAATCCGGTGTGCCAGCCGCCGTCCCACCAAAGCCAGGGATGGCCGCCCCACCAGCGGTAATAATGCGGGCCATATAACCAGGCCCCACCGATGTAGACGGGATAGCTGTAAGGGTAGTAGCCGCAATTGTAATAGCCGTCATAGCAGGCCGGCGCCGCGTAATAGGGGCCGGGTACGCCGATCCCCACTCCGATCGCCACGCCGGCACTGGCGGGAGTCGTCGCGCTGACGGCGGTTCCTGCCATCATCAAGGCACCAAGTGCCAGTCTCCCGAGATGTTTCATCGCTCCTTGTCCTCTCATCGAACGGACCCCTCCGTTCATAAGAGCCATCCTGCGCGCCCCGTCCTGAACCTTCGATGAACGGCGTTTTCAGGCAGGTTCAAGCGGACCGCCCGCGGCCATCCACCGGCCAGATGGCTTCGAGCGTGTCGCCGCGAATCGCGTGATAGAAATTGTAGAGATTGACGGTCGGATCGCAGTGCGGCACGGCGCAGCGAACCACGTCGCCCGGCTGCAGCCTGCGCGCCCCGGGAGAATAGAAAATGCCCCCCTGTTCGTCGCCGAAGAAGAAATAGCTGGCGCCTTCCGGCGCACCGTGGGCGATCGCGGGCGTCCCCGCGTCGGTGGCGAACGCCTTCAATCCAGCATCGGTCGTGGCTACGCCGTCACGGTTGGCGCTGATCACCGTCGTCTGGACGAAGAGTGCCGTCTCGAAGGGCGCCGGGCCGCCCGATTTCTCCCACACCTCGTTGTACTGGCGGTCCATGAAGATATAGGAGCCGACCTGCAGCTCGCTCAGAATCCGCGCGTCGGGGTCGATGTCGAACGTGCCGGTACCGCCGCCGCTGACGATCCCAGGCGTAATGCCTTCGCGCTGCAGGCGGCGGGAAAATTCGGCAAGCCCCGTCAGTGCGGCCAGCGATTTGTCGCGGCGCTCGTTCCTCGATTCGAGATGCTGAAGGTGCCCGGCATAGCATTGCAGCCCGCAAAACTCGAAGGCGGGATTGCGGGCGATGGCATGCACAAGCGAAGCTGCCTCGTCGCCGGCCGGCACTCCCGTTCGTCCAAATCCCGGATCGATATCGACCAGCAGCTTCAGCGGCTTTCCCGCAGCGCCTGCCGCGGCGGCGAGACGCCCGGCGACGACAGCATTGTCGCAAACCGCCATGAGCTCTCCCATCCGCGCATTGAGCGCGACGAGCCGCGCGATGGCGCGATCCGTCACCACGGGCGACGTGACGAGGATCGAGTCGATGCCCCCCTCGGCGAGCGCTTCGGCCTCGCCGAGCTTCGCCACGCAGATGCCGGGCGCACCCGCCGCGATCTGGCGCCGGGCGATTTCCACGCTCTTGTGGGTTTTGGCGTGAGGACGCAGCGCGATCCCCTTCGCGCGCGCGTGGGCGGCCATGCGCGAAATATTGCTTTCCAGGCGGTCGAGATCGATCACAAGCGCCGGCGTCGCAAGGAGGTCGCGGCCCCCCGGCACGCCGATCAGATCTGCGTTCAGCTCTTGCGCGCGCATTTGCTGCCTCGTCATCATCGCGGCCCCGCATGACCGCCCTCGTTCTCATCCTTGTTTCCGCCGCCGTCCACGCCGTCGTCAACATCCTGACCAAGGGGGCGCGCGACAAATATGCCATGCGGCTGCTGATCGGAGTCTGCTCGGCGCTGATCGTTGCCTCTGCCCTGTTCCTGGTGCCCCTGCCGCGCGGCGCCGCCGTCTGGCTCCTGTTCGCGACGGCGCTCGTCCACGCGGTTTACGAACTCCTGCTTGTGAAGTCCTACGAGAGCGCGGCTTTTTCGGCGGTCTATCCGGTGGCACGCGGAACCGGACCGCTGTTCACCGCACTGGGCGTGATCCTGATCCTGCGCGAGCATCCGCCGCTTCTGCAAATACTCGGCATCGCTTGCGTCTGCGGTGGCGTGATTGCCATCGGGATTTCCCACCGCGCCAGCGAAGGTGCCGCGCGCGGTCTCGCCTATGCGCTGGCCACGGGCTTCACCATCGGCTGCTACACGCTGATCGATGCGTCCGGGGTGCACGCCGTCGCCGAGCCGTTCTCCTACATCCTCTGGTTCTTCGTGGCCCACGGCGCCTGTGTCCTGGCAACCGCGCCCGGCATTCGCGGCCGGCGGGTGATCGTCGAGGCGCGCCGGCAGTGGAAGCTCGGCATGTTGCTCGGCTTTCTGTCGATCATCACCTATGGATCGGCCATGCTGGCCTATCGCTTCGGGGCGACCGCGCAGCTGGCCGCGTTGCGCGAGACCAGCGTTCTCTTCGGCACCGCGCTCGCGATGCGTTTTCTCGGCGAACGCATGAACTTGCGGCGCTGGTCCGCCGCGGCCCTCATCGCGTTCGGCGCGATTTTGCTGCAGACGGCGTGATCGCCTATCGTGCGGCTGCGATTTTCCCATGAGATGAGCGATGACGACACGCCACGCCGCATGCTGTTGCAGACAATTGTGTGTGACCTGCACCGGCGAGCCGGTACGAGTGTCCATCTGCCATTGCCTGGATTGCCAGCGGCGGACGGGAAGCGCGTTCGGCTACCAGGCGCAATTTCCGCGCGCGCAAGTGAGCGTCGCGGGCGAGGCCGCCAAATTCGTGCGGACGGCAGACAGCGGAAACTCCGCCACCTTCTCCTTCTGCCCGCGATGCGGCTCGACCGTCTATTGGGAGCCGCAGGCCCTGCCCGATCGGATTTATGTGGCGGCGGGCGTGTTTGCCGACCCGGAGTTCTTGCCGCCGCGGCATTCCGTGTACGAGGCCCGACGGCACAGTTGGGTCGCGCTGTCGACCGGGGCGGACATGGAGCATCTCGACTGACATAAAGACCTTCTCTTCGGCGGCGCAGCCGGATACGCGCCGGGGGCTCTGGCCGAAACGCCGGATCGGTGCTGAACTGCGTCCATCAGCCGAGGGGGGGCAAATCCATGAACGTTGGAATTCCTGGCCGGATCCGGGTACTGGTCCCGATCGCTGTCCCGATCCTGTTTCAGGGGAGCATTGCGATCGCGCAAACGGAAAACGCGGCCCCGCCGCCCCCCGCCTCCCACAGCGCGGGAATCGAGGAAGTGGTGGTCACCGCGACGCGACGCGCGGAGAAGGTGGACAGGGTCCCTGTCAGCATCAGCGCCTTCACCGATGTGAAGATGGATGTGCTGGGCGTCAAATCGTTTTCCCAGCTTGCGAAGTTCACGCCCGGAGTCACCTTCGACCCCGACACCAACGACGTGTACATCCGTGGAATCGATTCCACGGCGGGATCGGGCACGACGGGAATCTACATCGACGACACGCCCATCCAGATGCGAACGCTCGGCTTCGGCTCCAACAACACCCTGCCGTCCGTGTTCGACCTGGAGCGGGTCGAGGTGTTGCGCGGCCCGCAAGGCACTCTGTTCGGCGCGGGTTCCGAAGGCGGAACGGTGCGCTACATCACCCCGCAGCCGAGCCTGACCGACTACAGCGGACTCGCACGCAGCGAGATTTCGTTCACGCAGGACGGTGCGCCGAGCTACGAAGCGGGCGCGGCATTCGGCGGACCCATCGTCGAGGATGCCCTCGGCTTCCGCGTCAGCGCGTGGGAACGCCGCGACGGCGGCTGGATCGACCAGGTGGACTATCAGACGGGCCGGACGACGACCTCCGACGCGAACGGCACCAACACTTACGTCCTGCGCGGCGCTGTTACCTGGGCGCCCCGCCCGCAGCTGACCATCACGCCCTCCATCGACTACCAGAACCGCTACGAGCACGATCCCGACCAATATTGGGTCGCGCTGTCCAATCCCGATTCCGGTTCCTATCTCACGGCCACGCCCGACCGCATGGTGGACAAGGACAGGTTCTACCTCGGATCTCTCAACATTCACTACACCGGCAATAGCGTGGAGCTTATCTCCAATACCTCTTATTTCAATCGCGGCGAACATGTGAACGGCTATAGCGGTACCCTCTACAATCTCTCCTATTTCCAGCAAATCCTGCTCGACGGTACGGATCCCGAAGGAAATCCCTGCGGGCCGCCGCAATGCCGCACCAATCTCTATCCGCTGCTCACCCCCACGGGCATTAACCTGCCGGGCCTGCCGGACTACGTCGCGCACGCGAATATCACCAACACGCAGCGCGACGTCACCCAGGAGCTCCGTCTGCAGTCGACCGATCCCCAGGCGCGGCTGACCTGGGTTGCGGGCGTGTTCTATGCGTACAACACCCAGGAGAGCAAAGAGGAGATCAACGATCCGGAGCTCCCGGCCATCACCCAATATCTGTGGGACGAGACCGTGCTCCAGGCATGGAGCGAGAATCTGCTGCCCAATGGCGACGACTACATCAACGACACGCTGGCGCACGACAGCCAGATCGCCGCTTTCGCCGACGCGACCTACGCGTTCACCGCGCAATGGAAGCTCGAGGCGGGACTGAGATACGCCCGAACCCACTTCGATTTCGTCAACTACGCCAACGGCCCGCAGAACTTCGGACCAAGTTCTGGCACCGGCGGGGAAAGCGAAACGCCGATAACGCCCAAGGTCAGCCTGGATTTTCAGGCGACACCGGACGATCTGCTCTACGCAACGGTCGCGGAGGGCTATCGCATCGGGGGCGCCAATCCTCCCTTCCCGCTCGTCGCGTGCGGCGTACCCAGCGTACCCGATTCATACAGCTCCGACACGGTGTGGAGCTATGAGCTGGGAGCCAAGGACAAATGGTTTGGCGGCCGCCTGCACACCGATGCGAGCATCTACTACATCAACTGGAACAGCATCCAGCAGGACGTCTACCTGCCGCTGTGCGGCCTTCAATATACCGCCAATCTCGGCAAAGCGGTGAGCAAGGGCTTCGACCTTCAGGCCGAATATCAGGCAACCGATGCGCTGCATTTCGATCTGACTCTTGGCTACACGGACGCACGCTACACGGCGGACGCGTTTTCCGCCGACGGGTCGCTTCTCGTGGCTTCGGGCGAGGCGATCGGCGCGCAGCCCTACATCTCGCCCTGGACGTTCACGGCCGGCGCGGAGTACGACTTCAACGCCTTCGGCTACGACAGCTACGCCCGCGCGGACGACGAATTCACGAGCGAGAATCCCTGGCCGCTTCCCACGCAGAATCCGCTGTCGGAATCCTACGATCCGGCTCTCGTTCCAGATCCGCCGACCAACTACGTCTCCGCCCGCGCGGGCACCATGGTCGGGACTTTCGACATTGCGCTGTTCATGAACAATGTCCTCGACGCCCACCCGCGACTGGATCTCAACCACCAGGACGCGAACACGGTGCTCTTCGAGGCCAGCACCTTCCGCCCCCGCACGACCGGACTCGAGGTGACGTACAGGTATTGACGCCGAGTGCAGCGAACGGAAGGCCGGAGTTGAACCGCGAGGAACTGCTCGCGCCATATTATAATCAGTTATTGGAATCCAGCAGGGCATCGCGCGAAAGATCGCCGCTCTTGTTCGAGGCGGGGGACGTGATTTTGAAGATTCCACTCGCGCGCAGACAAGGTATGCCGTCTGCCGACGCGGTCCCCTGGGCGAAAAGGAGATTGCGCGTCGCGGTCAGCCCTTCGGCGCGGCCCTCGACCCAGGCGCCGAGCGGCGCCGGCGCCAGGAAATCCAGCGAGAGATTGATGGTCGGCAGGAAGCCCAAATCCAGCCGGCTCTGAAACCGGGACGCGATGGGCAGCAACATGTCGGCGAAGGTGGCGAGCATGCCGCCATGAGCGACCTCGCCGGGATTGCAGTGACGCGGCTCGACCCGAAAACCCAGCAGCAGGCGGTTATCCGCCCACTTGCCGTAAAGCGGACCGATGGCGTCGAGAAATCCCATGCGGAGCTGGAGCGGAACGAAGCCCGCCGGCATGCCATCGGACATCGGAACCCCCGGAAAGACGATCGAAGCGACGCTGTAGCCCATTTCCGGGGTTTCTTGCATCGAGGGGTTCGCTCGAGAACCAAAAACGGAGCGGAACCGGACCATCAGAGGTGACGTCGAGATCTGGCCCCTCCCTTCCGCTCTGCCCGGCTTGAAACGCGGGCGACAGCGGCCACATTCGAGAAGGAAAATCCTGCGAGTTGCCTGGCGCTGTCTTCTCACCCATCGGCCGTTGCTGCAGCGCAGCGGGGCTCTTGACGACGGAAAGCTGGGCTCTTATATGCCCAACGACTGGCACTCTCCCTATTGGAGTGCTGCCACGTGGCCGGTCCTCGTGCCGGTCTGCTATCCAACCGCTTGTTTTTATTGCACTTTCAAGGAGGCATCCCCATGAAATTTCGTCCGCTTGGCGACCGTGTCGTCGTCCGCCGCGTGCAGGAAGATCAGAAGACCCCTGGCGGCATCATCATCCCGGATACGGTGCAGGAAAAGCCCCAGGAGGGCGAGATCATCGCCGTAGGTCCCGGAGCGCTCGACGAGCACGGCAAGCGCGTCGTCCCCGAAGTGAAGGCCGGTGATTTCGTGCTGTTCGGCAAATGGTCGGGCACCGAAGTGAAGGTCGAGGGCCAGGAACTCCTGATCATGAAGGAATCCGACATCCTGGGCATTCTCGAGGGCCGCACGTCGAAGCCCGTGAAGAAAGCAGCCTGACGCTTCGCGTCAGAAACCGAAAATCAGAAGACGGAATTCGGAAATGTGAAATCAGGCGCAGGTAACGGTCGGTCTCGATTTCCGACTCCTGACTTCTGATTTCCGCACAATGGAGTTTTAAAACAATGGCAGCCAAAGACGTAAGATTCGGCTCCGATGCCCGCGAGAAAATGCTCCGCGGCATCGACATTCTCGCCGATGCAGTTCGCATAACGCTCGGTCCCAAGGGACGCAACGTCGTGATCGACAAGAGCTTCGGTGCTCCGCGCTCGACCAAGGACGGCGTGACCGTGGCCAAGGAGATCGAGCTTCACGACAAGTTCGAGAACATGGGCGCCCAGATGGTCCGCGAGGTCGCCTCGAAGACCAACGACGCGGCGGGCGACGGCACCACCACGGCAACCATCCTCGCACACGCGATCGTGCGCGAAGGTTCCAAATCGGTCGCCGCCGGCATGAACCCGATGGACCTGAAGCGCGGCGTCGAGAAGGCGGTGGAAGCCGTCGTCGCCGACCTCAAGAAGCGCTCCAAGAAGGTCAAGTCGAACGAGGAGATCGGCCAGGTCGGTACCATCTCCGCCAACGGCGACAAGGCCGTCGGCCGGATGATCGCCGAAGCCATGGCGAAGGTGGGCAACGAAGGTGTGATCACGGTGGAAGAGGCCAAGAGCCTCGACACCGAACTCGAAGTGGTCGAGGGCATGCAGTTCGACCGCGGCTACATCTCGCCCTATTTCGTCACCAATGCCGACAAGATGTTTGCCGAGCTCGAAGAGCCCCACATTCTCATTCACGAGAAGAAGCTCGCAACGCTTCAGCCGATCCTTCCGATCCTCGAGGCCGTGGTTCAGAGCGGGCGTCCGCTGCTGATCATCGCCGAAGAAGTCGAAGGCGAGGCACTGGCGACTCTCGTCGTCAACAAGCTGCGCGGCGGCCTCAAGGTTGCAGCCGTAAAGGCCCCGGGCTTCGGCGATCGCCGGAAGGCGATGCTTGAAGACATCGCCATCGTCACCGGCGGCCAGGTCATCAGCGAAGATCTCGGCATCAAACTCGAGAACGTGAAGCTGAACATGCTGGGCACGGCCAAGAAGGTGCGCATCACCAAGGACGACACCACCATCATCGACGGCTCCGGCAAAAAGCAGGACATCCAGGCGCGCGTCAACCAGATCAAGCAGCAGATCGAGGAGACGACCTCCGACTACGACAAGGAGAAGCTCCAGGAACGTCTGGCGAAACTCGCGGGCGGCGTCGCGGTGATCCGCGTCGGCGGCGCGACCGAAGTCGAGGTGAAGGAGAAGAAGGACCGCGTCGACGACGCGCTCAACGCCACGAAGGCGGCGGTGGAGGAAGGCATTCTCCCCGGCGGCGGCGCAGCACTTCTCTATGCCACCAAGGTGCTGAACGGCCTGACCGGCGAAAACGAAGACCAGAATGCCGGCATCGCGATCGTGCGCAAGGCGATTCAAACTCCCATCCGCCAGATCGTCGAGAACTGCGGCGTGGAAGCTTCCATCGTCGTGGGCAAGCTGCTCGAGCAGAGGTCGAACACCTTCGGCTACGATGCACAGACCGAGCAGTATGTCGATCTCGTGGAAGCGGGCATCGTGGATCCCACCAAGGTCGTGCGCATTGCGCTCCAGGATGCGGCCAGCGTGGCCGCGCTCCTGATCACGACGGAAGCGATGGTAGCCGACCGGCCGAAGAAGGATTCGGCTCCGCAGATGCCCGGTGGCGGCGGCGGCGGCATGGGCGACATGGACTTCTAAGTCCTGCCAGCCCATCCCTCGGTCAATCATGCGAAGGGCCGGAGGAAACTCCGGCCCTTTTCTTGTGTTGGAATTTCAACCATCACGAACCTTGTCATGGCGGCACGACCTGGGTTCCCTTCCCTCGCGCGGCGATGCCGCGCTCGCCGGGAATGACAAACATTGCATGATTCAACGTGATCGGAATTAGCTCTAAGTCGCGCGCACATAAGGCCGCACGGCATCGAGGAGGGCGGCGCCCTCGTCGCCGAGACCCTGCACCGCCGCCGCAATCCCGGCAAATTCGCGTTCGTCGATGACAAGGGTAGCTTCCAGCCCCGCAAGGTCTGGCACGGGAAGTTCCACCCCAAACCGCCTCCGCAGAAAAACGCGGTCCGCGGCGAACCTCGGCTCCGCCTGGGCGATGGCCGCCGCCCCGAAAATAAAAAGCGGGGGCGCAAACACACCGGGCATTCCGCGCAAGGCATCGATCAGCCGCTCTCGCTGCGCCGGCGCGGACGCGAGCCTGTTCGCCATGAGTGTCGCGACCAGCATGATTTTGCTGAGAGAAACATTCCGCGCCGGCGCGACTGGAATCTGGTGGGGAGCAAATCCCAGATGGGCAAGACCCCTCGCCACGGTGGTCTCGGCGGGATGATAGCTGAGAACCTTCAGCCGGAATTCCGAGCGGCGGAGTCTGCGCAGGAGATTGACGTAGCACAGTCTCTCGGCGTGTTCGGCGAGAAAAACATCGGGATCCCGCTGCTCGGCGAAGATCGCGTCCTTGACCCTTTGATTGTAAAGCGACGCGGCGCGCTCGTAATGTTCGCGGACGAAAACGAGAAGCTCCACGCGAAGCGGTTCGCCGCCCATCCGGCTCTGCAATGCCTGCACGAAATCTGCGAGGTTTCTGCGCCCGGCCAGAATTTCCGAGCTGATGACGATATTCCGGTCCGACGCGCGGGCCTCTTCGGCGATCCGGTCGAGAAGAATCCCGGCGTCTTCGCGGACCATCTCCGGCCGTGTGTAATCGGCAAAAAAATTCAGGACCAGATTGTGGTGCGAACCATCGGCCCACAATCCGACGCGAGGATAAAGCACGGCGCTGCCGTCGTGATGGCGCAGGACGTGCTGGAGGGCGCTCGTACCGGTTTTCGCGGGTCCGAGGTGCAGGAAAAGCGTTCTCTTCAAACTCGCATCAGCCTCTTGCCGCTATGGCGCGCGACCGCGAAGGCGATCTGCGGAACGCGCCGCGGACAAGAGCGTCCGGCCCATCACGGAGTAGCAGGCGGCGGCGTGTAGGGGGTAAATGTTCCCAGCTCGCACGTTTCACCCGACTCGATGACGTGGATGGCCTGTGCATTCGAGCAGATCTCGTCCTGGTGCGTGGCGAAACTGAAGCCGTGAAACATCAGGCCCCGGCACGGAGTCTTCAGCGTGTTCTTCCAGATTTTTCCGTCGCTCATGTAGAAGAGGATGGTCTGGGGATCGACCACATGGGTGTGATTGATCGGATCGTCCGGCGAATCGAACGGCCGGATGCAAACGGGGCCGGCCGAACCCATTCCCTGTGCGTTGGCCGCGGTAGCAAAAACCGCAACCGCTGCGGCAAGCATGATGGTTTTCATCGTCATCTCTCCCGAGACGTTGCGTCCCTCACGGCCCGCATCTTGCGCCGCCCGCCCGCTCTTCCGCAATCGTCGGCGGCCGCGCCGTCGATCACGAATGCGAGCCTTGCGCGGGCGGGGTCGCCGGAACCAGGGGCCCCATTTCGCACACCGCCCCCGAGCGCAGCACGCGGATCGTCTGCAGGTTGCCGCAGACCTCGTCGGGCGGAGTGGGACCATACTCGAAGCCGTTGAAGCTCAGTTCCGGACAATAGGAGGTGAGAGTCGTGCTCCAGATCCTGCCGTCCTTCATGTGGAACAGAATCGTGCGGTTGTCCGGCACCGAAGTGTGGTCGATGTCGAGGGCCCGAAGGCAATTCGCACCGCCACTGGCCTCGGCGAGAGTTTCGCAGGGCGCTGCTGCGCCGAGCGCGGCAAGGAGCAAGAGATATCGCGCCCTGAGAATCATGTCCGCTCCAAATCCTATTGCGGATCGTCCGCGGACGGCGGGGGCCGCTGGTCGGGCGGGTCCTCGATCGGGGGCTGGTCCTCCGCGTCGACACCGGCCGGCGGCTCATCACCGCGGACATCCGGAGCCTCCCGCGGCCGATCTTCGGAGACCGGATGGTTGCCGTTGTAATCCGAAGGCCCCCATGGCTGCGTTTGCACATCCCCCGAGGGCGCGGCCATCTCGGGTCGCGGCGATCGCTCCTCGCCCGGAGGCCCCTCGTCCGCGGGGACCCAAGCCTGCGACGGCACATCTCCGGCGGAGGCGGGCATCGTGCGATTTTCCTGGGGTCCTAACGGTCGCGGCGTTCCCTCTGCGCTTGGAGGTCCCTCGTAGGTACCGGAGCGATACATCTGGACATCATCGGACTCGCTTCTTGCGGGTCTGGTTACCACCCGCGCGCCGGAGCCCTGTCCCGGCTTGCCGCTTTTGCGCTGCTCCAGCGAAGCTTCCACGCTTTGGACCTCCGGGGAAGGCGCTGTTTCATCGAGAACGCGCGCACGTTCGAGGCAGGAATCGATCGCCGACGGCGCGAGATCGACGCCACCGCAATCGGACATGAATGCATCCACATCGCCATCCCGCGCGACGGCGGCCGTAGGAACCGCGGCGCTCGCAAGAAGAAGCACTGCGAGAGAATATTGCCAATGTGCCGGCATCCACGTCACCTTCCCGAGTTCCGGCTGCAGCACACCCTCCGATTCGGGCACAAGAAAGGCGAGCCGCTTGCGCGCCTTGACTCCGTGAGGGTGCTTCCGGATGGTCCCGCGCGCTGCGTATCAGGAGAATTCGCGTGCCCGCGCCGACCCCGGCTTCGAGCCAAGACACCGCGCCAACCCGCGTCACCCTGTCGTTACCCGACGGCAAGACCATGAGTTTTGGCGGCGGAATCACGGGTGCGGAAGTGGCCGCAGCAATAGGGCCCGGTCTGGCGAAGGCGGCGCTCGCCGCCGAGGTGAACGGTCATTCGTGGGACCTCTTTCGGCCCATCGAAGCCGACGCAACCCTGCGCATCGTGACCCGCAAGGACCCAGAAGCGCTCGAGCTGATCCGCCACGATGCCGCGCATGTTCTGGCGATGGCCGTGCAGGATCTCTTTCCCGGAACCCAGGTCACCATCGGTCCGGCAATCGAGAACGGATTCTACTATGATTTTGCCAGGGACCGGCCCTTCACCCCCGAGGATCTCGCGCGCATAGAAGCCAGGATGCGCGAGATCGTGGAGGCGGATCTTCCCACCCGGCGCGAGGTCTGGCCTCGCGACAAGGCCATCGCCCATTTCGAGGAGATCGGCGAGCACTACAAAGCCGAGCTCATCGGCGGAATTCCCGCCGGAGAAGAGGTGTCGATCTATTTTCACGGCGACTGGCACGACCTCTGCCGGGGCCCCCATTTCGCCTCGACCGGAAAAATCGGGCAGGCATTCCGGCTGACCAACAGCGCGGGCGCCTATTGGCGCGGCGATTCGAAGAATGCGCAGCTGCAGCGCATCTACGGCACGGCCTGGCGCGACGACAAGGAACTTGAGGCGCATCTCCATCGTCTCGCGGAAGCGGAGCGGCGCGATCACCGCAGGATCGGCAAGGAACTGGAACTGTTCACCTTCTCGCCGGAGGTGGGCGCCGGCCTGCCGCTATGGATGCCGAACGGCATGGTGATCCGCCAGGAGCTCGAATTTCTGGCGCTGCAGGAGGAGCGCCGCGACGGGTACCGCCGCGTGGCGACGCCGCACATCGCCAAGGATTTGCTCTATCTGCGTTCGCGCCATCTTCCTTACTACAAGGAAGACATGTACGCGCCGCTCGATATCGACGGCGAGAACTACTACCTGCGCCCGATGAACTGTCCGCACCACCATCTCATCTACGGCGCAACGCGGCACTCCTATCGCGAGCTGCCGGTGCGCATCGCCGAATATGCCCAGGACTACCGCTACGAAGCTTCCGGGGGGCTGTCGGGCCTCATGCGCGTGCGCGGCTTCTGCCAGAACGACGCCCACATCTATTGCCGGTACGACCAGGCCCGCGAAGAATTCATCCGCGTCATGCGGCTGCACGCGCGCTACTACGATCTGATGGAGATCAAGGAATACTACATGCGGCTTGCGCTTCCGGACACCGCCAACCTCCAGAAGTACGTCGACGAGCCGGACAAATGGCTTGCCGCGGCCGACATCATCCGCGCCGCCATGAAGGAAACGGGACTTCCCTACATCGAGGCGAAGGGAGAAGCCGCCTTCTACGGTCCCAAGGTGGACTTCATGATCAAGAGCGTCATCGGCACCGAATATGCCATCTCGACCAATCAGCTCGACTTCCTCGCGACGGAAACCTTCGGCCTGCACTACACCGGCGAGGATGGGAAGGAACATCCCGTCTACGTGATTCACCGCGCGCCCCTGGGCAGCCACGAACGATTCACCGCGTTTCTTATCGAGCATTATGCGGGCGCCTTCCCGGTCTGGCTCGCGCCCATCCAGATGCGCATCATCCCGATCACCGACCGCGTGGGCGATTACGCGCTGAAAGTGCGCGATCGCCTCCTGGAACTGCCGGTGGTGAACGGCACCGCGGGTCTGCGCGTGGACATCGACTTGTCGGCCGAACGCATGCAGCGGAAAATTCGCGACGCCCAGACGCTGAAAATTCCCTACATGCTGGTCGTGGGCGATCGCGAGGCGGAGAACGGGACGGTTGCCGTCCGGCTGCGCTCCGGCAAGGATTTGGGGGCGATGCCGCTGGAAGATGTCATGGAGAGGGTCCGCCGGGAAGCAGAAACCCGGCGCGACATGCCCGGATAGACCTTGCGAATCGCCGTCCGTCGCCTATTCTGTGCGTGGCCGCATCTGCCACGCAGCGCGGCCACGCAGCTGCGAACGCGGGGCGCGTTGATCCCGTGCCGTCCAGCGATGCCGTGGGGGTGTCCGCTGCGCCATTGACCCGAACCACGCTTCGCGAAGGCCAGCCTTCGAGGCGTCCGCTCGTGGTCTGAAAGAGGAGAGAGTCATAGTCGCCAGACGTTTTTCAATGCCCGCCCCGGCTCCGGCCAAAGACGGGCCCCGCGTGAATGAGGAGATTTTCGCACGCACCATCCTGCTTATTGGAGCCGATGGACACAAATTCGGCGAGATCGGAACCGAAGACGCCCGCGCCATCGCGGAGGAGCAGGGTTTCGATCTGGTGGAAGTCTCCCCCGAGGCTGCTCCTCCAGTGGTCAAGCTTATGGACTACGGGAAGTTCAAATACGAGCAGCAGAAGAAAGCCGCCGAAGCGCGCAAGAAACAGAAGGTCATCGAGATCAAGGAGATCAAGATGCGCCCAACCATCGACGATCACGATTACGACGTGAAGATGCGTTCCATGCGCCGTTTTTTCGACGAAGGCGACAAGGTGAAGGTGACCCTTCGCTTCCGCGGGCGCGAGATGGCTCACCAGCATCTCGGCATGCAGCTCCTCGGTCGCATCCAGAAGGATGTCGAACCGATCGCCAAGATCGAACAGTTCCCCAAGATCGAGGGCCGGCAGATGATGATGGTGCTGGCGCCGCGCTGAAAGCTAAATCGGGGGTGACAGCCGCTTGCCGTAGATGGTCAGGCCGTCGCCGTCGGCGTGATAGTCCGGCACCGTGCCGTAGGCCTTATAGCCGAGCGAAATGTACAGCGCGTGCGCGGGCTCATAGTCGGCGCGGACCGAGGTTTCGGCAAATAGGTGCGTGCCGCCTTTTCCGCGGACGGACGCCTCGGTGGCCTCTAGCAAGGCGCGCGCGAGGCCGCCGCCGGCGTCCGGTCGTCATGGTAACGATCCAGTACAACTCATAACGGCGATCCGTTCCGGGAATAGGACCATAACAGGTGTACCCTTCGAGATTTTCGGGACCGTCGGCCATGAGAAAGTGATATCCGGCTCCATCGGCCGACGCGAACGCCTCCCCGACGAGTTCGCGCGCCATTTGCGATCTCTTCCGGGTTGAACACCTTCGCCTGCGCCGCAAGGCGCTCGACCCGCAACGCATCCCCGGAGTGCAACGACTCGCGAAAACCATCAGTGGCAAAACGCCGACTGCAGGATTCGATCGACAAGTTCCGCATAGGAGATGCCTGCCTTCGCCGCCGCCGCCGCGAATCCGGCCTCGGGTTCGATGCAGGGGTTCGGATTGATTTCCAGTATCATGGGCGCGCCGGTTGCATCGAGCCGGAAATCGACGCGTGCGTAGCCACGCACGCCCAGAAGCTGCCACGTCGAACGGGAAAGTTCCTTGAACGCTTCGTTGAGCGGCGGCGATTCGTCCTCAAGACCGAAAACGCGCGGAGTGTTGTTGCAATCCGGAGAGTCGGCCTCCCATTTTGCCGCATAGCCGACCAGACGCGGACGATCCCGCTCCCAGTCCTGGAATTGAATCTCCGCGACGGGCAGCGCGTGCGGTTCACCGTTCACTTCAAGGAGCGAAACATTGAATTCGCGCCCGGAGAGATACTCCTCCGCGAACCAGCTGCCACCGTGACGCGCGGCGCACAGGGAAGCTCGCGCAAGCACCGCCTCGTGGCCTGCAACCACCGCGCCGTCATCCAATCCCGCCGACGCGTCTTCGTTCGCCGACTTGACCACATAGTGGCGGCCATCTGCGAGACCTTCCCAGCGTGGCGGCGCAGACCAGGCGGGCGTGGGAAGTCCGGAGCCACGCAATATGCGCTTCGTCAAAGGTTTGTTTGCCGAAAGGGCGATGGCCGCAGCCGAGGCCCCCGTGAAGGGAATTCGCCGCGCCTCGAGCATCGCAGGGGCGAGCCCGGCGAGATCGCCCTGGCCGAAGACGCTTTCGACGAGGTTGAACACCACGTCCGCCCGCGCCTGTTCGAGTTCGGCGGCCAGCGTCGCGGGATCGGGAACAAAGGCGCGCTGGAGCACGTCGTGTCCGCGCTCCCGGAGTGCCGTGACAACCGCACACGCCGCGAGAAGCGTATCCTGCTCGTCCGGAGGAGCCCCGGGCGGCACATCGGAGTGCAGCACCAGAACACGCATGGCTCAGCCCGCGGCCCGCGATGCGCCGAGCCCGGGATGCCGGCGCAGGAATGCCTCCATGATGCGGCCGATCAATTCCACGTAGGTCATTCCCTGGAAACGGGCGATGAAAACCAGATCGGAACGCTCCGGATTGAGCCCCGCCAGCGGGTTGACTTCGATGAACTGGGGCCGGCCGCTCGAGGTGCTTCGAATATCCACCCGTCCGCCGTCGCGGCAACGAAGCGCGCGCCACGCGTCACACGCCACCCGGCCCGCCTCTTGCGCTTCGGCATCGTCCACGAGCCGGTAATGCATGCGGCCTTCGAAATGCTCCTTGTTCTCGTAGCCGTAGCCATGGGGAGACGCGTTCTCGGACCACAGCACTTCCATGACGCCGAAGACTTCCGCCGAACTGCCCGTTCCAATGATTCCCGCGGTGAACTCGCGGCCCGGTAGAAAGGCTTCGACCAGCACCGGCTGACGAAAGCGCCGCAACAGGTCGGCCGCGACGTTCTCGAGCTCCTGCCTGCAGGTCACCTTCGACTGCGCGCCGATTCCCTTTCCCGAACCCTCTGCCACCGGCTTCAGGAACAGCGGAAAAGGCAGATCGATGCGGCTGGCATCCCCGGACGTCTCGATCACTGCAAATGGCGCGGTGGGGATGCCGCAGTCGCGCACCACGCGCTTGGCCAGTGCCTTGTCGAGCGCAAGCGACAGCGTCAGGGGATCGGAAAAAACATAGGGCACATCGAAGGCTTCGAGCAGCGCCGGCGCCTGGGCCTCGCGCGCCACGCCCTTCAGACCTTCGCAGAAGTTGAACACGCAATCCCACCGCTCGCCCGCGACCAATCGTTCGGCGAGGCGGTGCACGCCGCCGATTCGTTGTGGATCGTGACCGAGCGAGATCAGCGCGGTGCAGATGGCGCCGATCGTGAGTTCGCTGTCGAACTCGGCTGTTTCCTCTTCGCCATGGCCCAGCGCGAGGTAATCGGCCCGGAGGTCGTAAGTGACCCCGACGCGCATGGGTGAAGCCCCGCTAGGTCGCAGCGCGTGTTTCGCGGCCCAGCGTTCCGCCGGGGTCGGGATAACGATAGACCTTGCCCTCGAAATTCCGCAGCAGGAGATCGTCGCCCTCACGGCCCACGATCGAGTCGGGCGCGATCAGGATTTTCCCCCCGCCGCCGGGTGCGTCGACGCAGAACGACGGCGAAGCGTAGCCGGTCGTGTGTCCGCGCAATGCGCGGATGATTTCAATGCCTTTGGCGACGCCGGTTCGGAAATGTCCCGCACCGCGGATCGGATCGCACTGATAGAGGTAATACGGTTTGACGCGGCGGGCGAGCAGGCCGTGCATGAGGGGTTTCATGATCTCCGGCTCGTCGTTGATGCCCTTGAGGAGAACGGTCTGGCTGCCGAGCGGTATGCCGGCATCTGCAAGACGCGCGGTCGACTCCGTGACTTCCGGCGTGAGTTCCCTTGGGTGGGTGAAATGGATGCTCATCCACAGGGGATGATGCTTCCTGAGCATCTTTACGAGACTTTTGGTGATGCGTTGCGGAAGCACAACGGGAATCTTCGTGCCGATACGCAGAAACTCGATGTGCTTGATCGCGCGCAGCCGGCCGAGTAGCCAGTCGAGCTTGTCGTCCCCGATGCTGAGCGGATCGCCGCCGGAAAGAAGAACGTCGCGCACTTCGGAATGCGCCGCCAGATAGACGAGCGCCTTTTCCCATTGACGCGTCGAGAACTGATATTCGCCTCCCGGATTGCCGACCAGGCGCGATCGCGTGCAGTAGCGGCAGTAGGTCGAACACGTGCCCGTGGTCAGAAACAGAACGCGGTCGGGATACCGGTGTACGAGGCCCGGCACGACCGTGTCGTGATCCTCTCCGAGCGGATCGTCTGCCTCCCCGGGCAGCCGGACATACTCGTCCCCCGTCATGATGTGCGTGCGGCGCAGCGGCTCGGTGGGATCGTCGCGCGACATGAGGCTCGCATAGTAGGGCGTGATGCCCACAGGCAACGGCCCTGCGTGGCGGCTCACCGCCTGGCGTTCGTCGTCGGAAAGCACAAAGACGCGGCTCAGATCGGCGAGCGAACGGATACGGGCACGGAACTGCCAGTGCCAGTCGTTCCAGTCCGTGGCAGAGGTGCCGGGGTAGAAACGCTGATAGAAGGCGCGCGCCTCGGCGCTGACCGGAAAGCGCAGAACGGCCCTTCTCGGCTTCGCGCCGATCCGTGGCAGTTGAGTCGCGTCGTCGGTATGGGTGCCGGTATCTTCGCCCGGTCTGGCACGCAAGGCCCGCAACGGAGGCTTCGACTCGCGCCCCCGCAACAACTGCAGACTCATCCTCGTCTCATGACGCTCCACGGAACACGCCTCGAAAGCCACAGTGACTTTCCATCGGACAGCGTACCGGCCGGCGGATATTTAGTAGGTTCCCGCACATCGTCAAGAGAAAGTCTTCGAATACTGGACCATCCTCGCATTTCTCCAATATAGGCCGCGTATACTCTGCAAATATTGACAATGAATTACTGAAGAACGTGCAAGTAAAAAAGGATCGAAAGGTTCGCGCCGCGCGCGCCCCCGGTTCGAGGGCTGCGAGTTCACTGCGAGACAAAAGCACATGTAACAGAGGTGAAAACTCGCACAACCCTTCCTCCAGGCGCGCGCCGACCACTCAATGTCGCCGGGCTTTTCACAGAACAGGCGCAGGACTGACCGGCATTCGCACATGAACGGGCGGCGGATCGCGATAATCGCGTGCGTCGTAGAGGTCGATGACGCGGCTGTGATGGCCACCGATGGGAAATTCAAGGCGCGCGAGCAGCTTTGCCGAATCAAAAGTGGCCAGCACGCGCCCGGCAGCCTGCGGCTCGATCGCCAGCAGAATGCGAGATGCGGGAGAATTGAGCCGCAGCGTCATCTCGAAATGATCGCGGATCCGCAGATCGCGAGCCCACATGCGGATCGGAGTCGCCCGGGGTCGGGTGTAATAAAGCAATTCGGCGATGATGCTGCGATTGTCGGCGACAATGGCATTGTAGGCGGAGGCGCTTGCCGCGCGCGCGACCTGCCTGCCCAGTTCGCGCCAGCCTTGTTCGCGCTTGAAGGCGTTGCCAATGCCCATCGTGTCGGCCGCGCCGGGGCTCAGCAGCACAATCCAGAGCGCGACCATGGCGGAAACATTCAAGGCGAAGGATGCCCAGAGTGCCCGTGCCCGCCACCATCGCACCAGCTCGCCGACCGCGAGGGGCGTGGCGGCAATGAGACCGGTCGCCGCCCAATTCGCATTGGCGCGCGCGACGAAGGATTGGATCAGAATCAGCAGAAGAGGTGTCAAGCCGAACGACGCGAGCGACGTTTCGTCCTCGCCCCGCGCGGGCGCGCGTGCCATCCGACATAGCGCGCCGATCAGCCCCGCCATCAGGACAGGCCCAAATACGCCGAACTGTCCCAGCGCGAACTCCGCCGCCTGCCTGAAACTGTATCGGGCATGCACCCAATCGGCGTTCGCCCTTGTATGGGCGAGCGTGGGAAAGGCATGCATCGCGTTCCAGGCGATGTTCGGCGCCAGCAGCCCCAGCCCGATCGCGAGCACCACGAGACCACGCGGTCCGAAGACAAAACGGTGCGCCTTTCCGGCGAAGAACGTCGCGGCGATGGCACTCGCAAGAAAATAGAGCATCGCGTATTTCGACTCGAGGCCGAGGCCCAGAGCCACGCCGCAAACAATCGGCCAACGCCGGCGTGCGTCGTCGCAACCCCGCAGAAATGCGTATAGCGCCACGGCCCAGAAGAAGAGCAACGGCACATCCGTCGAGATGAGCCCGCAGGAGTAGGACAGGCCCGGAATCGTGATGTAAGCGAGCGCGCTCAGCGCGGACTGCCGCGCATCGGTCACGCGCCGCGCGATCGCAAAGACCACCAGCGATGTGGCTCCATGGAGAACAGGCGACGCGATGCGGATCGCCCATTCGGAATTTCCCAGCAGCGCGGTGGAAAGCCAGATGATCCAGGCGATCATCGGCGGCTTCGAGAAATATCCGAAGCCCGGAGTCCTGGCCCACCACCAGTACTGGGCCTCGTCGGGATGCAGATCGAGCGGCGACAGCGCGAGTACGACGCAGCGCGCCAATGTCACTGCGAGGACAATGCCGAGAGTGACGCGGAAGGCGGATCGGGTTTCGCTGTCGTCAGGCACGGCCGCGGCTCAGGATTTTGGGAGTGCGGGCGGCCGGAGGCTCCGCGCCACGCGATAAAGAATGATCCGCTGTTCGCGGCCGGTCGAATAGTCGAGGCCGGATACGCTGCCGACCGCTGTCGCCCTGGCGCCCGACGAAGCGAGGCCCGCGAAAAAACCCGGCGCCCCCCGCTGTTCCACCAGGGCCAGTCCTCCCTGCGCCGCACTCAACCTTCCCGCAGCCCGGCCCTCTTCAATGCGCGTGTCGCTGCCCAGGAGAAACACCAGGCTGGGTTCGACATATCCCGCGATCACGATCGGAGGATCGTCCGGCCTGCGGATGCGTTCGACCAGATTCGATACGCGCGGACTGAGCCAGATATGGGAGAGCTCGGGCGCAATACAGAACGCGAGCACCAGATAGAAAGCGAGCGCGGCGGCCGTTGCAAATCCGGCGGCCACGAACCCGCTCCGCCGGAGCAAAGAAACGGCAGCAGCCGATGCGAAGACCAGAGCAATTGCCATTCCCGCGACGCCGTCCCAGCGCAGCATGCCGCCGAAATGCGCAGGCAGAAATACACAGGTCGCTGCGAGCGCGACGGTTCCGACGGCAAATTGCGCCAACGCCAAGGCGTGAAGCACGGGCTGCTTTTGACTCGTCATGCCCTGACTCGCCCAGAGAGACGCGAGAAGTGCCAGCGCCGGATAGGCCGGAAGAATGTAATGCGGCAGTTTCGTCGGCACGAGTTCGAACATGAGCCAGACGGCTCCGCTCCATGCGAGCAGGTAGCGGTAGACGGGTTCGCCACGTCGTGCCATCGCGCAGCCGATGGCGGGAAGCAGCAACAGCGTCGCGGGCCAAAAGGTGATACTCGCGAGCGCCAGGTAATATCCGGGCGGGGCACCGTGGGATTCTTCGCCGCCGAGTATCTTCGCCGCAAAATCGTGCCCGAGGGATTGCTGATAGAACGCGCCATGGCTTGCCAGGCCGATCGCGATCGCCCACGGCGCAACGAGAAGCGCGGCGAGGGCCATGCCGGACAAAGGCCGCGTGCCGAGCAACCAGCGCCAGTCGCGGTCCCACAGCGAAAGGCCCGCTGCGGTCACACCGAGAACGGCGACAATGACGGGCCCCTTGAGAAGGACGCCGATGCCCATGGCCGCCCACCCAGCGAGCATGAGCGGTAGAGCGGGACGTGCGCCGGCTCGTGCCGCAAGATAGGCGCCCATCATGGCGCCTTGCGCGGCGATCACCGTCGCCAGTAGCGCTGCGTCCGTGGTGGCGATGTCGCTCTCGGCCGTGAGAAGAAGCGTCGTTCCCAGCAGCGCGGAGGCGAGCAACGCGGTCTTCCGCCCGGCGAAGCTGCGCGCGGATGCGTAGAGGAATATCAGCGAGAGATATCCGCCGACGAGCGACGGCAGTCTGTAGATCCAGATACGGCCGCGCATCGCCGGACCGGCAAGTGCCGCCGAAGCGGACTGCAGCCAGTAGATCGCGACAGGTTTGTTGTAGCGCGCGGCGCCGGCAAACCGGATGTCTATCAGGTTGCCCGTTTCGACCATCTGCCGCGACGACTCGGCAAAGCGGCTTTCGTCGCGATCGAGCGGCGGCAGGATGAAAAATCCGGGAAGCCACGCCAGCAGGACGACCAGCAGAAGCGCCGCGCGCGGTCGCGCGGCCAGGCGATCCAGCCACGGCGAAGCAGAGTCCGGCGCTTCTTCGTCCGCCATGAGCATCGCGCCCACTACCGTCCCCGCGCATACTGCGCCAGGCCATGCGGCAAGGAAGCGCCGCGCCGGCTCGGGCCTGTTTCTGAGCAACCGGCACCTGTATAAGGCCTTCGCCCGGTATCCCCGTCTAGCCTGCAGACATGGGGGCACTGTGCAGGCCGGCCGCGCAATCCACCGAATCGCAGGATCGAACGGAACCTTTGGTCATGACGGTCGCGCTTTCTGTGGTCGTACCGGTCAAGGACGAAGCGGAGAATGTCGGGCCGCTGGCGCGGGAAATCGCCGAAGCCGTGCGACGCGACGCATCCGTCGAAATCATTTTCGTCGATGACGGCTCGACCGATACGACGGTGCTGCAGCTCGAACGCCTCCGATCGGATATCCCCGCGCTGCGCGTGATCCGTCACGCCGCCAATGCCGGACAAAGCCGCGCCCTGCGCACCGGCGTGCGCGCCGCGCGCGGCGGTCTCATCGTCACGCTCGATGGCGACGGCCAGAACGATCCGGCGGACATTGCCAAGGTGCTGGCGCCCTTTCACGCGGGGGACGATCCCGCCCATATCGGCATGGTCGCCGGCGTTCGCGTAAGGCGCCGCGACACGATCGCGAAGCGCATGGCATCGCGGATTGCCAACCGGTTCCGGGGCTGGGTCCTTCGCGACGGCGCCACCGATACCGGCTGCGGCCTGAAGGCCTTCCGCCGCGACGCGTTCCTCGCCCTTCCCTATTTCGATCATATGCATCGCTATCTCGCGACGCTCATGCGGCGCGAAGGTTATGACGTGCGATTCGTGGACGTCGGGCATCGTCCCCGCCTGCACGGCAGATCGAAATACGGCATCTGGGACAGGCTGGGCGCAGGCATCGCGGACATTTTCGGCGTGCTGTGGCTGCAGAGGCGGTTTCGCGGCACGGTCGAATCCACGGAGTTATAGATTTGCTGCACTCCTGGCTCACGCCGGACAGGCTCTGGCTGGCGATCGGCTTCGCCGGACAGGCGCTCTTCGCCTCCCGTTTCATCATCCAGTGGTTCAAGAGCGAGATGGAAGGACGCAGCGTCATTCCGCTGGCCTTCTGGTATTGCAGCCTCGGCGGCGGAGTCGTGCTGCTCGCCTATGCCGTCTACAAGAAGGACCCGGTCTTCATCATCGGCCAGGCGAGCGGCCTTCTGGTCTACAGCCGCAACCTCTATCTGATTTTCCGCGAACGCAGCCTGCTGCGCGAGGTGGCGGCGCAAGGCAAGACCGGCTCCTGAGCCGCCCGGTCCGGCCTGCACCGCTTCGACTTCGTCAGATCATGCTACGCTCGCTTGTGTCGCGCATGCCTGAACAGGGGGATCTCCGATGTTCCGCATTTTTCCGGTGCTGCTGATCGTCATCGTCGTCTACAACCTTCTGGCGGTGGCCCATGGCCTGACCGGCAACGAGGCGATGCAGACGTTCCTGGCCAAGGAGTTTGTAACCTTCCACATGTTCTCGGGAGATTCCTGGAACTTCAGCCTCGGCGACCTGCTCCTTCTGATCGGCTTCGTATGTCTGTTCATCGAGATCGTAAAGGCGACGAGGACGAGCCGGCGCGATCTCGTCAATCACGGGCTCTCGGTGCTCATCTTCGTGATCGCCATCGTGGAATTCATCGTGGTGAAGGGCTTCTCGACCTCCATCTTCTTCTTTCTCATGGTGATGAGCGCGTTCGACGTCGTCGCGGGCTACACCATCTCGATCGTGGCGGCGGAGCACGATCTGGGCATCGGCCGCGCCGGCACGGACTGAGTTCTTTGCAAATCTTGCCGGCCGCGCCGGAGCCGCTATAGTCCCGCCCGCTGCCGGGCATGCCCGGCAGGCGCGGACAGGTGGCCGAGCGGCTGAAGGCGCACGCCTGGAAAGTGTGTAGACGGTGACGAATCGTCTCGAGGGTTCGAATCCCTCCCTGTCCGCCATTTCAGAACAGAACTGCGATCGCCGGGCGTAGCCGATTTTACGCCCGAGGCGGCGGAGAGGGCTCTGAGCAGATCGCCTTTAGATCCCATGATCCGGATCTCGCCGTCCGCGACCTCGACTCGCTGGGCAAGGGCGCGAAGGTGGTCGCGCCGATCGCCGCCGCCCTCGATCCTGATCCGCTCTCATGCCGTCCTGGCGAACTTGCCGACCATAGCCGGCGTGATCGCCTGCTCACCTGACGACTCCAACAGCGCGGCTGCGCGCTCGGAGTCGGCTTGAGCTTGATCGCGAATTGCCTTGAGACTCGCAACACGCTCTTTCAGCGCCAGGTCATTGAGATCGGTGACGCCAGCCTCAATGGCATCGTAGAGCCGCTTCAGCCGCGACTCGGTTTGGGCCGCGCGTTTGTTCAATTCCGCGATGTGCTCGAGGCGGCGCGCGTCACGTTCTTGCCAGCGATCGAGGAGGGTGGGAGCAGCCGTCGGAGCGACGCTGTGGTTGATCGCAAGGCCGCACCGCAGCCGTCTGAACTGATGGCGCCTGTCAATTCCTTTCGCGGAAATATCTTACGATTGTAACCACGCCAAAGGCGATCGCCGGAAACAGGATCGCGACGGCAATCGGCGGGCGACCTTCGGCCGGTGCAACAGCCAAAGACACGAGAGTAAAGAACAGCGCCGCGACACAAGTAATCAAAGCCCATTGAGTCAACAGCCTCCGGAGCGTGACGCGATGCTTCTCTTCCGGGAACGGCCCGGTCTCTGGCCACCGCCCCGTGGCCGCACGCGCCAGCCTGTCTGCGACGTGCGCTGGAATGGTCAGGGATCCGATCGCGGGGCTACCAAATTGAAGTTTGGCAACCGGCCAAAACAGAACAGTGCTTCTAGCGACCCTGATGTCTTCCCACGGCACAAAAAAATCCCGACAAAACGGTCCGAACACTCGCATGACTCCGACCCGGAGCCCAGACGAACAGACACCCAGAGTCAGAATGCCCCTCATGCTGACGCCGAGGCCCATTGAACCA
>Ga0182024_10003337_pt1 | contig 38397 bp, 46 predicted proteins | sample P32metaG_FD_120480 | JGI IMG/M metagenome (GOLD analysis project Ga0182024, IMG submission 120480) | Permafrost microbial communities from Stordalen Mire, Sweden - P3-2 metaG (Illumina Assembly) | ecosystem: Environmental > Terrestrial > Soil > Wetlands > Permafrost | place: Sweden: Stordalen...
GACCGTGCCCGGGCAGGTCCCGCTCGCCGCGGGATTGAGGCAGGCGACATAATCGGGATTGACCGCGTCCTCGTTGACCGTAAGCAGCGCAGCTGTCGCTGCGCAGGATACTTGGCACGGATAAACGCGGACCTTCGTCAGGTTGGTGAACGTCGCGCCGGCGAGGAACTTGAAGACAAACGGCGACGCTCCGGTGCCCGTGTTGACGCTGAATTCTGCGTTGCAGCCGGCACCGTAGAGGACAATATTGTTGATGGTCGTCCCGGTCGACTGGCAACTCGTCGCGCTGCTATAGACCGTGATGTTGTTGTTGAGCTGCGTCCCGATCTGGATGCCCGGGTTACCCGAAGTCCCCGCGGTGCCGCTGTAGTCGATGACGCAGTGCAGGCTCGCCGTGCACCACTGCGAGGTCGGGAACGTGATGGTGCACTGGATCGTGCTGGCAAGCACTCCATTGGGGGGGTAGAGGTCGGCAGTGACGACGCCCGCCGTGCTGCTGCAACTGCCCGCCATCTTGGCCATGTTGAGCAGCAGCCAGTCATACGGCGGCGAGGGCGAGACGAGGACGGATAGTCCGCTGACGGGCACGATGCCGGAAGCGACCTGAAAGATGCCGAAGGCTGGTGCTCCACTAGCGGGGCCACCAAGCGCCAATACTGCGAAAAGTAGCCATCTCAGCATGATCTCTTTACCGCATCCCCGACGCCGATCTGATACGTATCGCCAGTGATCGCCATGCTTAGCCCGCTCTGTGTCGTGCTGACGATCTTGTATTGCGTTCCGATAAAGTTGGAAAACTGAATTCCGGTAAACCCCGATCCGGCCGACCCAGCGTTGTTGTTCTCAACGGCAAAACTATAGATAAAATCATTTAGATTGGATGTACTCACAGATGGTGGGGTGGTCGTGGTCGTGGTTGCTGGCAACGCGCCATTGCTGTCGAATGACGACGATGTGTTTGCTCCGTTAATTCCAAACGCGGCAGCGGTGGAAAAGGTCGTCGTCGAGGCAAACGTCAGCGTAATGACTTCGCTGGTCAAAGCGGATGATGCCACTCCCCGCCATTGCGTGAGAGTATTGCCGCTTGCTGTGAGTGCCGTTCCTCGTGCTGCACCATCCCACACGACATTAGAACTGGAAACGCCCGTAATCGCATTGGGCGTATTGTTTGCGAACGCACCGACGATTATGACATCGTTCGCATCTGATGTTGAAAGCGTGATCGTGTAAGTATTGGTACCGCCCGTGTAATTGGCAGTCGCCGATCCATCGAGCGCAAGAACCGCGCTGCAACTGCCCCCCGGCGTACTTGGTGAACAAAACCCAGCCGGGCAACCATTAAACTGCGCATAAGTGCGCTCGCTAAGGCAGAACCAAGACAGCGCAACAGTCAGGAAGCTAGCAAGCGCGAAACGCCAGATCATGTCAGGTCGCTCCCGCCGAGGTCGCCGGAGCAGACCGATGTCGCGCCGCCAGGACCGAACTGGGCCTGAGAGGGGGCGAGAGGACAGATTGCCAGTGCGAGAGCGAGAAGGAGTCGGGCAAACATCGGCGTCACCAGTACGTACAAGAAATCTTGTGATTGGTCGTGACGGCGATCACCGAGATCGCATGGTTGACGCCGAAACCCAGCGGAGTCGTGTAGCTCGACAAACCCGCGAACGTCGTCGCGGTCGGGGCGGCTAGCGGGTATGACCCTACCGCGCCCGCTACCGCAGCTCCGGTAAATGACATCCAGACTGGCTCGCCCGAGCCGTTGGTGGGATCGATGTTGGCGATGGTGAAGCCGTGGAGCGCGGCGTTCGCCGCGATGATGTTCTGCGCGGTGCCGCCGGTCGTCAGGGCGATCGAGCAATCCGTAGGCGTGACGTTGATCGTCGCGGCGGTGACCGGGGAACTGTTACCGATGCTCGCCGCGCCGTTCGCGTTGGCATTATCAACCACCGTGTGGACCGAGCCTGCCGCCGTGCACTGCACGATGCCTGTATTGCCCGTCGTGTACGTCGGCGGCGAGGAGAGGAACTCGCAGCCGGCGCCGAGCGCGTTGGTTGGCGAGCTAGACGTTCCGCCGATCGGCGCGAGGCCCCAAGTCGCTATCGTATTCGGATCGACCTTGCCGATGGCGGTCGTGGCGCTGGCCTGCAAGGTCGCCGTGACCGCGCCGGTCCAACCGACCAGATTGCCGCCAGAAATAATGCCCAGATATGTCGCGCTGGCCGGCACGGCGCTCCCCGTCGCGCTCACACTGGCGTTCGAACTGCTCCCAGTCGCGCCCGAGCCGAAGTTCGTGAACAGACCCGCACCACCCGACACGTTGACTGTCGTCGTGCTCGACGCCGTGATGCAGGCGACGTAGGTGTTGGACCCGACTGTGTAGCCGGCAGCCCCCCCGGCGGGGATGTAGTCGTCCGAGGTCGTGGCCGTCACGGCATTCGACGTGCCGAGCACGCAATAGGCCGCCGTCGCTCCGACGTTGTAGACGGCTACTGTTCCAGTATTGGTTGGAAGCGCGACGTTGGTCGACGAGTTGCTGACGCTGAGCGGCGAAGCGTAGTTGCCCGAGGGCGTGAAGCCCGCCAGCGACGCTGATATTGATCCCGTGACAGGCAGCGGGTTGGCGACGCTGACCGCTATCGGGTTAAGCCCGACGGCTTGCTTGTAGTAGATGACGGTCTGCGCCTGGACCGCCGAGCAGCAAAACAGCAGAAAGCCGAGAACCGGCCCCAACCTCTTAATCATTTCCGCCTCACGATGATGTTCACCGCGATGACGAACGCGGCGTAGCCGCCCAGGCCCACGAGCTGCTGCGTCGACGGGTCCTTCGGGATGATCGCGAGGCTGAGCCAAAACACCGAGACGACCGTCAGCAGGCTGAACAGGTTGCCGAGCGCTATGACGGTCTTCTGGGAGAGCGGCTTGAGCAGCAGGAGGAGGATGTCGAGGGCCGCGCCTTCGGCGGGCGAACTAGTTGGTTCCGGCGGATCGTCCTCGACGACTTCGAACTGCGGCTGCGCCATGCCCGTCATCCTCGATCATGGTCTGTGCATCGGCCATGGTAAAATCGCCCGCCTCCTCGGCGGGTACACCCTTGTCCTTCTGGAGCGTAGCGTACAGAGTTGTTAATGCCTTCAATGCGTCAACTGCCTCTGCGAAGGGCGTCGCGGCCTGTTCGGCGCGCGTTCGGATGTCCCTGGCCAGCGCTTCGAGTTCGGATTTCAGAGTCACTGCGACGGTGCTCCGTACTGGGACTCGCCGACGCCGGCACCGACCGCGCCGCCGACGTTCATCCAGTTCTGCACGGCCTGCTTGGCCATCTCGCGTCCCTGCGGGTCGCCCTTGAGGCCCTTCTGCACGAAGCGCATCAGCGTCGGGCTGTTCACCAGCTTGGTGACGAAAGCGTAATACTTACCCAAGGCCGCGCGTGCAAGCGGTTCGGCGATCGGTATCTTCGGCAGGAACTCGCCACCCTTGCCAAGCACCGACGACCACGGGTGCTCGACCTTGGCCATGGCCGACATCGACTGCGCCGTGCCATGTGCATTCTTCGACGCCATCAGGAAGTCCATCTCCTTCGCCAATAGTTTCATCTGCTCCCCCGACACGCCGGGAAACATGATATTCTGAATCTCGGGCGAGACCTTGGCCAACCGGGTTGACGGCTCCAATGTCCCCATCAGAACACGCTGCGCCCACACTTGTCGCAGCATGTTGAACTCCGGCGACTGCTCGCCGAACCGGGCGCCAGCAGCCAAAATCAAATCCTCACTACCAAGGATGCGATCGACTGCCTGCGCGGCGCCCACGGTCGGATCGTAGATGAAGCCCAGCGGATCGGTACGCCGGCCCTGCGCCAGGGTACGCTGGTGGTCGGCTCGTATCTTGGCTATCTCCTTGTTCAGGGTCGCCAGCGGGTCTTTCTGGGCAGCCTGCTTGGCCGCGTCGGCGGCGACGCGCGCTCGCTCGATGATGTCGGCCATCTTGTCGCCGGGCCGCACCGGCAGTTCCAGCTTGCCGTTGAGCGCCGAGATGTGCTGCGCCTGCTGGAGGAGCTTGGCCGAAGCTTCCCGGCCGTGGACGGCTTCCAGCATGCCGGACTTGACCCGCGACAGGACTTCCCGCGCGAACACGTTGCCGTCGATCTGGTCGGGGATCAGCGTCTTCGACGCTTCCAGCATCTGCTGCACGTCGGCCGCCTTGACGCCGGCCCACAGATTAGGGCCGATCAATTGCGCGACTTTGCGGGTCAGGTCGCTGCGCCCCTCCTTGACCAGCGTGTCGAACAGCACCTTGGGATCGGCCGGCAGGCCCGACTCCAGGCCTTTCATCACCGCCTCGATGCGCGCATCCTGCAGCGGCCTGATCTGCTCGCGGTACCACTTGTCGGTAGCGTCGAGCAGCCGCGCTGCTGTCTTCAATTCCGGCACGGCGTTAACGTCGTGCAGGATGTTGTCGACGTGCGTGGCGAAGAACTTGTACACGCCGTCGCGGATACCCGGCGTCAAATCGTGATAGTCGACGTTGGAGCGGAACCATGACCGCAATTCATGCAGTTGCCCGAACGTCGGCTGGGCCGGAGGCTTGATAACCTCGCCGGTTTTCTCGTCGATCGTTCCAGCAAGATCGGCTAGCTTCTTCACCGCGTCGGGATATTTCGCCTTGAACGGCTCGGGCAACTGCTCCAAAAAACTGGCGGCGGTCTTCGGCAGATCGCCGATGTCGGGCAGGTGCCCTTCAGCCGCCTGATCGGCCTGGCTGTACCAGAGCTTGGCACGCTCGGCGATGCCCTGGCGTATTTTGACCAGCTTGTCGCCCACCGCAGTCCACAAGTCGCCGCTGTTGTGGCCGGACTTGGCCGTCCGCATCGCCGCGTCGACATCCTTCTGGATGTCCTCGAAGCCGGCATCGATCAAACCCTGCGCCGCCTTGCGCGATTCGGCAGCACTTCGCTCCAGTATTTCGCCTTTCGCTGGAAACAATTCTATAGGGCCGCCTTCTTTAGTAGGCTTAGCATACCCTTCTTTTACAAGACTTTCGTGAATTGCCTTGGCAAAACGACTTGTTTCCCCGGAAGCGTTGACAAATAGTTTTTTACCTTCCGATTTGGCCACTTCGGCTGCTTTAAGATACGCCGCTTTTCCTAGATTAGTATAGCGCGGCATCGCCCCGACTTCCGATTTCCACTTGCTCTCGTTGCTGATATGATTGAGTTGGTATGCATCGTCGCCGTATTTATTAAGCGTCGCGGTCAAGGCAACTTTGCCTTGCGCATCTTTAATTTCAATTTTCCGACTTGTACCTTCGCCATCTTCCATAAAATGCGCGCGCCAAGGTTTCACATCCGTGGTGAATCCTTCTGGCAAATAGCCAGCAGCTAGGCGTTTTCCCGAAAGTACGTCCGCTAGCTTCTTATCGGCGGCGGTCTGCGCTTCAAGGCGCTTGGCGAGGATCGCCTCGCCCGCCTTCTGGGTCGACGGCGCGGTCGCGGGATCACTGATCTTGCCTTCAGTCTTCACCCCCATGTTTTCGAGCAGTTCGCCCGCGGTCTTCTCGTAATGCGCAGTCGCTGACTGCAACAGCGGCTTCTGCATGCGGAATGCCGGGTCGAACACCTCGGCGACGTTGGCCAAGTGCGGCGACTCCTTGGCCCAGGTCGACGGCGCGACCAGCACGTCCTTGTCACGCAGGCCCAACGCCGTATCCAGCGCCTCCTCGTCAGCGCCTAGGAAGTGCGCCAAGGCCTTCGGCGCACCCTGCATCACCGCACCCTTGATCGCAGGTGCCACAGCCGCGATTCCCCGCCCGGCAGCCGTCCCGACGCCGCTGGCCACGCCCGAGAGCGCGAGGTCGCCCGCTTCCTCGCCCGCGGAGCGGTCATAGACGCCCGACAGGCCCATCACGATGTCGTTGAAACCCTGCCCAACCGCGCCACCGACCGCGCCACCGGCAATCGCACCGCCCAGCGTGCCGGGAGGACCGGCGACAGAACCGGCCACGCCGCCCAGTATCTCGCCGCCTATCGACCCGATCGTCGGGGCCGCCGCAGCAGTCAGTCCAGCGGCGGGCGCATCCCCGAAGCCCTTGGGGCGTCGCAGGGTGCCATCGTCGTCGATGTAAAGGTTGCCCGCGCGCTCCTTGACCTTGCCGGGATAGCCTCGCTCCAGCGCCTTGCGGCGCTCTTTATCGTTGACGGCCATGTCGTAGAGGGTCTGGGACGTGAAATCGATACCCTGGTAGTTCGGCTTGGTCCGCAGCTTGCCTTCCGGGTCAAGAAACTGCACTCCTTCGGGAATTTCCTCGTACTCCTCGTCGCTCGTGACCTTGTACGGCTTGGTACGGACGTTGCCGGTCGGATCCTTGAACTTCATGCCCGGCATCAGGGCCTGATAATCGTCGTCCGACTTGATGGACGGCACCGTGATCGGGTCGCGCCCACCGAGATTGCCGCGGGCGAGCTTGGCCGCGGCGCGCGTGTCGGCATCCTGCGCCATCGCAGGCTCGTCGATGCCACCTTCCGGGGTCTTGATCAGGAGATCGTCGTCGGCCATCACTGTCCCACGATCGGCGCTTCTTCCCAGGCGGCTTTACCCGCCGTAGGCGGGCGAGCCTGATTAGCAGGCGGGTCAGGCGTCCACTTGTTCTCCAGCTGATCTTCCTGGCTCTTTTGCAGGCGCCCCAGCCGATCCTTGACCTCTTTCAGCGAGCGCAGCGTGTTCGCCGTGGTGTCGCCGAGGCTCAGGCCGCCGATGATGTCGTTGATCCGGTCGGCGTCCGCCGCCAGCGGTCGGCTGGCGCGATCGAACAGCAGGCTCTGCGCCGCGGTGCGCAGGTACTGGATGTTGCGCATGAACTGCTCGCGGTCGGTCTTGCTGCTGCCGAAGATGTTCTCGACCCGCTCGCCCAGCCGCGTCGCCCGGCCGGCGAGGCCGGCGGCGCCGGCATGGGTGTCGAGCACCTGGATCGCGTCGTCGAGCGTCTTCGTCGCCTCGCCGTACTGCGTGACACGCCGCTGCAAGTCGACGCGCTTGTTCGGAGTCATCGCCGGCTGACTGGCAGTCGCGACTTCCTGCCTGATCTTGTCGTCCTGCGCATCAACTTCATCCGGTCCCGGCGGATTGCCCTCGGCAGTGCGCTTGGCGACCCAATCGGACAGTCGCCGCGACACTTCCTTTTCCTTGGTCGGCGCACCGCCTATGCCGCCAACTTTGCCAACCTGGTGCTGCTGCATATACTCGATTTTCTGCTCGGTAGTCCAGTCGGGGTGCTCCAGCCCCAGCTCGCGCAGCAGTTTTAGTTGGATGTTGTTGCCGGGGTCGTTGAGTCCCTCCATGATGTCGTGCCGCGCCTGGAGGCGCTGGCCGACTTCCTGAGGCGTCATGTTCTTCGGATCGGCGGGCGGGTGCTCCTTCTCCCAGTTCGCGACCTGGGAGGCGTACAAGTCCTTCTTCAAGTTCCAGGTCTCGAAGTCCTCCGTCGACTTTTGGAGTTTATCGCGCAGAGTGACCATCGATTCCTTGGCCTGTATCAGTTCCGGCGCCATGCCGGCGTCCAGCATGGCGATGGCCTTCTTGTCGTCGAACTGGGCGGCGACGGACAGGAGCTTCACCTTGCCCAGATCCTGATCGAGATTGAAAGTCTTCAAGGCGTCGTCGGTCAGCGCGCGCTCCATGTCGAAGCGCTTCATCGCCAGGGCCGTGTTGTCCTTCCACGCCTGATAGGCCGACTTGTAGCCCTCCTCGTCGCTGTTCTTGATGGCGGTCATCGCCGCGGCCGACGCGTTGAGCGCCGAGGTCATCGGCGTCTTGGTAAAGGCGCTGGCGAGGATGCCGAAGATCGAGCCCAGCGAGGCGAAGTCTTCGAGAGGGCCGCGAACGCGATCCTTGCGCTCTCTATCCGCGTCCCAGTTGGGCGGCACCGCGTTGAGGTCCGCAGACTCGGCCTTCTGCGCCCGCGCGAACTGCGCCCTGTCCGCCTCCAGGCGGTCGTTGACGCGCTTGTACTCGCTCTGCTCGGCCGCGCCGCGCTGCTTCTCGATGCCCGATAACTGATGACCAAGCGCGTCGACTTTATCCGGGTTGTACTTGTCCAGAAAATCGTCGACGTGGGGTGTCGCGCTGTCCTTGCCCGAGTTGTCGGCGGGACGGGCGTTGTAGAGCGGGCTCTCGGTGCCGTCCGGCGGCGGGAGGACGAGCTTCTTCCCCGAGGGCGTCGTGACTTCCTGATCACCGTCGACGATCGGCTCGGGCATCTATGCTCCTGCCGCCGCGCTCTTGCCGCCACCCAGGGCCGCCGCCATCGACGCGATGGCCTTCATCAGGTCGGTGTTGTTGGCCTGATCCATCTTCGCCAAAGTCTCGTACAGCTGGGTCGACAGCCCGGTCTCGCTGAGCCCGGTGCTCAGCAACTGCGAGCCCGCGGTGAACAGCTGCTGCTCCATCTGGCCGGCGAGGTTGATGCCGTTGATGTCGGCCTGCGACAGCTCCTGCGCCAGCGCGCTGTTCTGGGTCGGGTTGGTGTTCTCGCCGTTGGCGGCGTGGTTCGAGATGATGCGCGCCTTCTCGGCGGCGACCGCCGAGCTGACCTGGCTCTGCAGGGCCGGCGGCAGCGTGCCGCTGGTCAGGTAGGTCTGCAACTGCTGCCCGTTCGCCACCAGGGCCTGCCCCTCCACCTGCATGGTCGGAGCCTGCGCCTCCAGCGCCTTGACGTTGGGGTCGGTCTGGTTGCCCTTGAGGAAGTCCAGGCCCAGGCCGCCGACCGCCGCAGCGGTGCTGAGCGGGTTCTTGGTCAGCTGGGTCTCGGCGCCCTTGAGGATGCTGTCCCAGAAGCCGCCCCCGGCGACTGAACTGCCGGGGGCGCCGCCCGCACCCGTTATCGCACTGGTCAGCGCGTCGCCTCCGGTTGCCGTGGCGTCGGTGCCCGCGGTGATCAGCGATGGCAAGCCCGCCGTGGCCGCGTCGGTCGCGCCGACATCGGCGCCGAAGCCAAGCGCGGCGTCGAGACCGCCGCCAGCGCCGGCAGCCGCGTCGACCGCAGCACCGCCGCCCAGCAGATCGGCCGCGCCGCCAGCCGCACCAAGCCCGAGCAGCGCCGGGTCGGCCAGTCCCGCGGTCAGCAAGCCCCCGCCGACCAGCAGGCCGGCATCCAGCAGCGGGTTCGCGGCGATGTCCTTGCCGGTGTCCGAGAAGAAGCTGCCCGGCGACAAGTCCTTGCCGAGATTTCCGGTCTTGCCCTCAAAAAGGTCGGTGAGGAACGACATCAGAGCCTCGCGAACTGCTGCTGCCGCGTGTAGATGCGGCCCAGCTTCTCCTTGATCATCTCGTGCGGCACGTTGCTCAGCTCCTCGACCAGGATGATCTCGGCGCCGAGGTTCTTGGCCCACCGGTAGAACTCGGTGTAGAAGTCCGCGGCCTCCTTGACGTGGTCCTTGTTCTCCACGTCCTCGACCAGCACGAACCGCTCGCGCACGATGGGCTTGTCGGCGAGCCCGTTGGCGCGCTGCATCTCGGCCAGCGCCACCGAGTGCTCGCGAGTCAAAAACAGGAAGTCGCTGGAGTCGATCATGCCGCGAAGCCAGCCGCCCAGTCGCTGCTCCGGCAGGTCGAGCGCCGCGGTCAAGCGCGGCACCAGCCAGGCGCCGTGCCGCGACAGGTCGGCCAGGTCGAAGCGACGGATGGCGGGGAGTTCGACGCCGACTCGCTGGATTTCTGCTAAGCTCATGCTGCGCTCTTTTCCTCTAAAACGCCATGATAACGTTCTTCCGGCCCGTGCAATAAATGCGGAGTAGCCAGCAACTTTCCAGTTTCATCCTTGAAAAGTAAGTAACCTCCTAAAACGCCAAATGGAACCAAAGAAACAAATCCGCATATAGTAGGGCTAGGTCCTCCAATTACCTCCACATCGGCGCCACCAGTTACTTCGGCAATTCTTGCGCGTATCTGTTCGAGCGTCGGGTAAGTTACCATGTCACGCGATCCCTAATATCTTGCTAGCCTGGATGTGCTCGTCGGAATTCTGGCTGATCCACTCGGCCAAGCCGTCCGGATCGGTCCAGTCTAGCCCCAGAAGGTCGTACCCGGCAATGCCCAGCACGAGGTCCATCTGGGCGTGCATCGTCGAGTGCCAGTACAGCCAGTTGGCCATGTTCTCGGGGATTATCGGGTCCAGCGGGTAGGGCTGCAAGTTGATCGGCGGGGTGGTCGACGGCGGCACCGGCTGCGTCGTCTCGTAGATGCGCCGGATGATGTCGAGGTGGTTCGCATTGTGGGCGAACGACCACCGTTGCAAGTCGGCTGGCGTCTGCGGGACTTCGCTGATCTGGGCTAGAGCCATCGTCAGCCTCGATACGCGATGCGCGGGTCGCTCTGAATCATGGCGCTGACCAAGGACACATCCGCCTCGTTGGTCTTCAATGTCATCCCGGTCAGCACGCCCTGCTGCCCGATCGCCTGCGGCGGCGTGATATAGTAGCCAGCGCCGGTCGGGCCGGCGAGCGTGTAGCCCTGCGTGTTGGTGAACGTCTGGCCATTCGCGCCGTTGATCCCCACCGCGTCGATGTCGACGATCAGGCTGGGGCTCAGCACGCTGTTATACTTCCACATCGAGAAGAACCGGCTTGTCGCCTTGTCGAACTGATAGCCGCCCGGCGCGTCCCAGTAGCGGGACTGCACCACTTTCTGGAAGCCGATCGACGCCTGACTGAACAGCGGCTTGATGACGTTGCCGTCAGTGCCCCACGCCGTCAGCACCGAGTTGATCTCCTGGGTGGCGATGTAGGTCAGCGGGCCGAAGTCCTGAATCGAGGCGTACCACTGCTTGCCGTTCCACAGCATCAGCTTGTTCTGCGTCACGAGACTGACGGGATCGACGATCTGTGCCAGTACCATCCAAATTTTCTTGCCGAACACCGTCGCCTTGGCCGACGACAGTTGCAGGCCGCCGAAATTGGCGACGCTGTTCCACACCCCGTCGAGCGCCTCGCTGACCTTCTCCAGCGCCGCGCCGCGGCTGACGTGGACACCGAACGAGTTGGCCAGCATGATATCCCGGCCGTAGCACAGCACCGAGGCCGGGTACGGCGTGCCGATCTCGGGGTCGGCGTTCTGGTTGGTGAACGTCGTGGTCGGCGGGCTGCCAGATGTCGTCACGCCGGAGATGTAGTTCATCGACGAGTCAGCGATCAGGTACAGGAACCCGTTGGTGTTGACCAGCCGGATGTAGCTCACGCGCAGGAAGCTGTCGCCCGAGGTCTCGTTGCCGCCGCCGTCCGACGTGGCGAAGTCGGTGAACGAGCCCGGCGCGGTCCAGTAAAAGATCGGACCGTTGGCCACCCACGCGCGCCCCTGGTAGGTCTCGATCGCAGTGCCCTGGATGCCGAAAGGCATCAGCGAGACCGTGGCCGCCGCGTTCTCAACGATGTCGGCAATCGCGATCGTCGGCGCGACCGAGGTGCCGTACTGCCCGCCGTTGGTGATCAGCACCGACGATATCGAGCCGCTGCTGATGATCAGCGACAGGGCAGCCGCGGTGATGACGCTGCCGCCCGAGACGACCGCCGTCGCCGTGTCGCTGTAGCCGCTGCCGGCGGCGACGATCGAGACGTGCGACACGTAGTAGTCACCCGCATCGGTAACCGTCACGATCGGAATCGGAGTCGCTGCTCCGTAAACGCCACCGTTGATGATGTTGACCCCGGTGATCGAGCCGTTGGTAATGATCGGCGCCAGCAGTGCCTGCACAGGTGGTCCAGCTCTAAGCGTTGCGCCGCCCGAGACCGTCAGCGCCGCAAACGGCGAATAGCCGCTGCCGCTGGCGATGATGGTCCCACCCGAGACTACGAACGGTGCCACCCCGCTCATCGTCAGATTTATCGAGGCGCCGGAACCGACCGCGTGCGACATCTGCGCTGTCAGACTGCCACCCGAACCAGCCGAGTTGCCGCCGGCAAAAGTCAGGCTGACCGTCTGCCCGGCGAGGTAGCCGGAACCGGGATTGGTCATGGTGACGCCGGTCACGACGCCGTCAGCAATTGCCGCGACAAACGTCGCGCCGAAGCCCGAGCCGCCGCCGGCCGTGACGGACGGCACATTCTGGTAAGCCGAGCCGGGATTGGTCAGCACCACGATCGGCGACAGCGTGCCGGCGTCGTAGAGCAGCTTGCCGTCCCAGACCCAGTAACCGTTGGTCTGGTTGGCGACGATGATCAGGTAGCTCTGGCCCCACTGCGAGAAGCCCATGCCGGTGATGGACGGCGTAGTAATGCCGCCAGGCGGCAGAATTTGCACCGTGACCGGAGTACCCGTCGTGTTGGTCGTCTCGACCGAGCCGTCCGACAGGAAGTAGATGGCGTAGGGTATCGCGCCGATATTGTAGAAACCGAACGCGACGATCGTCGCGCCGAAGGTGGGCCGAAGCTGCGGGCCAACGCCAGGCAGCGTCCGAAGATTACGCGGAGCGATCGGCATGAAGCCGTCGATCCAGTAGCACATGCTGTCGGGCACACCCGCGCGGGTCGTCGACGTGTTGATGCCGCCGAACTGCTCCATCATCTGCGGGTCGGGCAGCGACGGCGAGTAGGGATTGGCCGGCAGTTTAGCTGGTTCGGGATTGGGGATGGGCATCAGTTGACATCCCCGTAAAGTGGTGCAATACTGCGCCACATGCCCAGGCAGTCAGTGACGTTCAGCAAGTCCCAATTCGAATGGCTCCAAGCAGAAGCCAGCGCGCTAGGCTTGACGACAAGCGAGGTCATTCGCCGAATCACCGATGACGCTCGCCGCGGGCTGAAATACGACGCTACCAACCGGAAGATGCTGAACAAGATTACCCGCGAAGCAATTCTGCCCCGGCTGTATAAGAGGGTGGTGGATCGTGATTGAGTGCGCGATGCTGACATGTATGAAATAGCATAGGCCATCGTTAAAAGCGCCCATTAGGATTAACTGCTCGACCCACTCGCGCCGAGTGCGAATAAATGCCAAGCTGACTGTTGAACAGTTCCAAATAGTATTTGCTAATGTTGTAATTCTGCATGTCGAGCATGCCTTGGTGCGCAGCGAAGTATGCGATAGCATCGGTCCACGGGTCAGGTATTACCTCGTAATCCAAATTGCGTGTCAAATCGGACGGCAGACAGTAGCAATCTAATTCGTACTGGTACGTCTCGCTTGGAAGCGGATAAACATAAAAAGAACCGGCAGTGCCTTGCCCATACTGCGACGCGAACGTCGGCACATACTGATACTGAAACGGATATTGGCGAATCATCGATTGGTAAATTGAGAAACTATAAACCGGAAGGCTGTAGCGGTAGTTCGCGTAGATGATGCTGATACTCTGCACAGCAAAAACAGACTGCACGCCAGGATTTGCCGCTAGATATACGCCCGAGAACGGATAAACTTCCTGGCCTGCGTTCAATTGGTTGATCGGCGCCGTGAACAGCGACACCGATGCCCCGGTGCCGGCCGCATCCGTGATCGTCGCGATCGGCTGAAAGTAACCGTCGCCGCCGTAAGTCACGCCGCAAGCTGTGATCGATCCGCCCTGTACCGTCAGCGAACCGGTCGCCTGCGCTCCAAGAGGATTTAGCCCGCTGCCACCAGGAAAATCAGGTGGTGTTATGCTGATCGTTGGCGTCGAACTGTAGCCAGTGCCCCCAACAATCACGCTCGCAGTCTGAATCGGAGCGCTGATCCGGGTCAGCACCCGGATGCACTGCGTCCGCATCGCCACCTCGCGCCGCGCCCGGTTGATGTAAACGATCAAGTCCTCGGGATTGATCAGATCCTGCTTCTTCTCGCGAAGAAACCGCTGAGCCTGCTTCTGATAGTCGAACAGCTGCGCCATCAGCCGCCACCCTGCGCCGAGCGCTGCACACCCAGCTTGTTGATCGAGGCCGGATCAGCCGCCTGCTCATATTGCGAGCGGTTGACGCTCGGGTTCGCCGCCATGCGAGCCCGGTTCATGAATTCCTTGTAGCGGTTATACATGCGGTCGGCATCATCCTGCCGTGCCCCAGTCTGCGCCGTCAGGAAAGCATAAAACGCGGCGAAGAACGGCACCGCGTCTGTCCACAGGTAGGGGATCGCCTCGACCGTCGTATTGTCGACCAGCGGAATCGGGTAGCAAGTGCAGTCGCAGTTCAGCGTGTAAACGTAATCCGGTGGCGGATCGATCCAGAAGCTGCCGGTGGCAGCCGAACCAGTCGAAGGCGTCGCCGAGCCCTGGCCATACTGCGCCCACGTCGCTGGCGGGCCGCCGACCGGGACCGGATTGTTGACGCAGTAGAGATCAAAATACTCCCACTCCCGCGGCGTCATCCACAACTGGCCGGACGCCACGTTGTAGGAAATCCGGCGCACGTTGATGGCGCCCTGAATGCCGGTCGCCGCTGATAAACCGAAATTAAGGCTGGAGAAGTTGTATTGCCTTTGGCCAACGACAGTCGTAAGCGTACCAATAGCCCGTATGCACTCGCCCTCGCCCGCTAATTGCCCGCGAGCGATATTGATCCAGATGTCGAGGTTCGATGTCGGGTAGAGCGTCGCCGGGGCGCTCGGCAATTGCAGCAGGTTCTGAAGATTCGTCTCGTAGGCGGTCAGGGCCATGGCAGAAAGACCTCTCTGCCATCAGTATAACCGACGCAGCACCAGCGAAGCACCGGGAATTGACCGCTCGGCATCGTAAGTGTGCCACACCTGAGAGCCATCCGGCATCTTCACCAGGAACGCGGTCCCCAGCTGCATGGCATTCTGCTCGTCACCGGCAGTCTGGCAGACCGAGTCGCCAATCGTCAGCTGCTTCGCAAGCTGAAACCGGCTGTCAGACTCGACGCCGGTAACAGCAATGCTGAACGTCTCGGCCATTTACGGCGCCGGTTGCAGGATCACGATGTCAGCGGCGCTGCCCATGGTCAGGGCGACACCCGCGGCGTTGATAGTCCCGGTGCCGGCCAGCCCGAGCTGGAGAGCCGTGACGAAGCCAGGCGCCGTGTTGGTGTTGAACAGCCCTCCGTCGTAGATCGCGCCGGCCTGCGGCGCCAGCGAGCCCGCGCCGGTCACGGTGAGGCCGATCTGCGCCGGCCGCGGCAACCACGCGAGGTACTTGTAGTCCGGGTTGTTCGTGATCGAGCCCTGCGGCGGCGCACCGCCGACCGTGGTGATCAGGGCCGAGACCGTACCGTAGCCGGCAGCCGCGCCGGTCGACACCGTGGCCGACGTGACGGTCTGCATCGAGAACGCCGTCAGCGAAGCGCTGGTGCCCGCACCAGTGACGGTGAGGCTGATGTTGTTCGGGTTCGACAGCGGCGCGCCGTTGTTCGTGCAGAGACAGCCGGTCAGCCCGCCACCCGTGATCAGCGAGAACGACAGCGTGCCGGTCGTGATGCCGACGTTGATGTTAGGATCGGTCGGATTCGGCAGGATGACGGGCGTCGGCGCCGTGGCGTAGCCGGCACCCGGATTGGTGAAGGTGAAGCCCGAGATCGTGCCGCTGGCGATGCCGCAAAAACCGGACGCCTGGATGCCGCCAACACCGTTCGGGTTGTTCGGGCCGGGGGGCGGCGGCGGAATGAGCACGATCGGGGGCACGCCGTAGCCGGCACCGGCATTGGCCGTCACCACCGAGGAGAAGCCCAGTGCGCCGCCGACGATCGGCTGCCACAGCGAGCCGCCACCACCGGTCACAGTGACCGCGGTCGTCGCCTGCACGTAGTTGGTGCCCTGCACCGACACCACGGCGCCGGTCGGACAGCCGGTCAGGTTGGCGACACGGACGTTGAAGCCGTCGCTCTTGACGTAGATGAAGCCGCGGCCACCATAGGCCGCCGACGAGCCGAAGGCCCAGGTGCCCGTGACCGGATCCATGTACTGCAGCACGCAGTAGAACCCGAGGCCGACATACCAAGTGCCGGCCGGGATCGGCAACTGCTCGCCGGGACCGAGCGCCACGCGGTTGGTGCTGGCGTCGTAGGGCGCGTAGTTCAGTTCGGTCGGGTAGAGGTACTGCGGAAGCTGCAGCCCAAGACCAGGACCGCTCAAAGGACCAGGCATAGAACGGTCTCCTTAGTACTGGTTGCCCAAAAGGTTGTAGCCCCAGAAACCAGACGAGGGCTTCGCGGTGATGATGTCGTAGCCGACCACGACCACGCCCTGCTGGCCGATCTGACCGAGCGGCACCAGCGAGTAGAAGCCGGAGAAGTCGAACGCCGCGTCCTCGGACAGGTACATCGACGTGTACTTGACGTTGACGCCGTACACGTTGCCCTGCGGCACGAAGTGGTCGGCGAAGATCGGCACACCGGAAACGAACAGGTTCGGGAAGCTCGACCGGACGGCGGTGTCCATGGTGAACTGCGAGCCCGGCGGCGGGTTGATCTGCTCGATCCCGATGAAGTCCAGGTTGAGCGTCGCGTAGTCGCCGGGATTCATCACCACGTAGGTCGGCGCCTCGCCGCCCGCCTGGTCGGTGACGTAGGAGAGCAGCGTCGCCATCGACTTGCGGGTGAATCCCACGGTCCCGAGCGAGAACGTGCCCGAGTTCAGGTTGATGTACTGGCCCTTGAAGGCCGAGTTGCCGGCGTTGTTGCGGTTGATGCCGCCGTAGGTCGGAAAGTTGGTGCCGTTGTCGAAGGCGTCCTGGTAGCTGTTCGGCAGCAGCGGATTGCCGGAATTGTTGGTGAACATCAGCCGCGCCATGTTCTGGCGGGTCACGGCGTACACGTCATTCATGCGCGCCTTGAGAATCGATATCTCGCGGTCGGTCGCCTGGATGATCGTCTCGCCGAAGGGCAGCGGGATCGGCACGACCCAGTACGCGAGATTGAACTGGAGGTTCTGAATCCCCGGTGTGATGACGGGACTGTTGAAGCCCCCGCCGTACCCGGTAAACTGGCCCTGCACCATGCTCTGGCCTTGCGCCGGCACGGTAATCTGGTTGAGTCCGCCGGCCGCGCGCTGCGCATTGCCGGTCATGTAGAACAGCGTGGGACTTCCGAAGTAAATCTGAACAAAAAGACGCGGGACGAATGCACGACGGGTCGCTGAAGCTAGCTCGTTGTACAAACTGCCCGCAGCCGGGGCGACGCCAATACCGGGAAGTGGCAACTCAACCTCCTAAATTAGCGCCGCGTGCTACCGCGAGCCTCGTTGATCGTATTGCCGACGCGGTTCATCAGCGCGCCGTCCGAGATGCCGTTCTTGCCGGCCTTCAGAAGACTGTCGATGTACTTGTCGTCGGCGTCGTCGGTCGAATTGGGAAGCTCGCCGAAATTCCAGCCGCCCGTTCCGGTCTGCTGGATCGGCACCTGCGGCGGATGATCGCGGTCGAAGATCGCGGCGGCGTCGAGCGGATCGAGGATGCCCTTGTCCTCCATGATCTTCTCGATGGCCTTGATGCCGTCGTCGGTGTAGCGGCGCTCGCGCAGCGTCTTGATGCCGGTGTCCTTCAGCATCTGAAGCTGCGTCAGGCGGCCGTCGCGCTCGCGCGCCGCGGCGTCGTCGGCGATCTTCTTCTCCAGCGCGGCGATCCTGTCCGCAGCCTCGGTTCGCACCGCCTCGATCGGATCGGGCTCGTCGAGTTCGGGAATCTCGGCCTTCGGGTCGACCAGCTTCTGCGCTTCGAGAATCTTGCGCTTGGCTTTCGGATTCTTCATCCAGGTCTCGACGGTCTGCCGCAGCCGGTTGTTCTGCTGCAGCTGAACCTCGTCAATCTCGACGGTCGGCATCGGCTACTTCCCCGTCGTCGAGCCGGCATTCGGCACGTGGTTGATGCCGAGCGCGCCGGACTTCATGGTCTGCGGCAGATGGCTCTTGCGACCCTGGATGTCGATCTGCTCCATATCGACCCGGATGATCTGCTCGTCGCCGGTCGGTACGGACTTGGCGGAATTCTGAAAGATGTTGACGTTCGACATCGTGATCTCCTCAAACCTTGTGGCCGTAGCGCGGCCGCGCGACGTGCTCGACGGATCGAGCACCGAAATCCCCCATCTGCCCCGGCGCCATGTTGGCAGACTTCTCAGCCATGCTCTGAGCGACCTTGACCGGTTTCTGCTCGGGCACGTCCGACATTTTTTCTTCGAAGATGTCCATCACGCGGCCTTCTCAGACTCATCGAAACCATCGCTAACCGCGCTAAAAACCGAACGCGCACAATCGCAACTTTTCGTCAAGTCGTAACCCATACATATTGCCATGTTTTTGAAAGCGTCGATCTCGCGAAGAATGCGAGAATGCTCGTGAACCAGCAACGTCTGCGAAACATATCGCCTGACATTTTCTGGGCACTCGTCAACAATTTTCAAAAAATCGGGCATCACGCGGCCTTCGGCATCTGCGGCGCTTGCGGCATGCCGGCCGGCGGCTGCGCCTTGAGCTGCTGCTGCATCTGGCCGTTCTGCTGATTCTGGATCGCCATCTTCTCGATCTGATTCTTCTCGGCCGCGTTGTTGGTCGATCCCGGCGGCACATGCTTGGCCAGCGCCGTGATCGACTTCATGAGAGCTTGCCCGAGATCGGACGTGGCGCCGACCTGGGGTAATATCTCGGTCATCTGCTTGACGAGAACCCCCACCCGCTGCATCGCCGCCGCCTCGTACCCCTTGTTCGGCGTCGGCCCTGTGGCTGACGACGACCCCATGGGAGGCTGTTGCGGTTGTCCCGCACCAGGAGGCTGTTGCGGAGCTGCGGCGGGTGGGGGCGTCATTGCAGGCATCGGTGGGTTACTTGCGACCCTTGCGCTTGTGCTTCCGATTCCGAACCATCATGATGATTCTCCTCTCAGGATTTGGGTTGACGCAACCGCACCGAACCATTTCGTAGCGGCACTGCGATACTTTACCTGCCGCGGACAATCCCCTAGTCAAAGCCTTTAATGCGGGCTGTTGCCTTCAAAGCGGAAATCCTATAGGTTCCGATTTCGATGAAACCTGCGGCCCCAAACGAACTTCCACGTTCGGAAAAAAATTTTTGGACCGTCAAGGATGCCGCGCGCTATCTTGGCGTCAGCGTCGAAACAATCTACGGCTGGGTAAGCCCCGAATCAAAATCCAGACCCGCCAAAATACCCGGTCCACTACCGCCGATTTACCGCTTCGGAAAACGCCACGCCATCAGGATACCGATCAAGGAATTCCTGGTGTGGGTGGAAAACTTCAGGCAAGGAGCCAACTAAAATGCACGTCATCACCATCGCTTTCGGCGAGACGCCGGCCGTCTGGCAGTTCGTTTTCAAGACCGAGGAAGCCGCAATCAAAGCGTGGTCATCCTTCGGCGACGGCAATCTCAATATCGTCGACGATTTCGGCCAGACCGCAAACTTCATGATCGGATCAGTCACCGGCCGAATGATGGAAAACCTGGACATGTCCAAGCAGGCCCACGTCGCTCGCTCGCTGCACCAGCAGCGCACGCAGGCCGAGTTTCAGAAAGCCGCCGAGAGCGATCCTGGTATCCGCGCCGCGATGCGCGGCCCCGCCGTGCTGTCTCCGGTCCCAGGCTTCAACGGACGCGGAAACTAGCGCTTGCCACCACCAATCTGCTTCTTGGCGAGGAACTCGCCGAGATCGGGATTCTCCGCGATGAGCTTCTGCATCTGAATCTGCTTCTGCTCGTCCTGCTCCTTCTTCTGGGCCTTGGCCTCTTCCTTGTTCGGAAACGGCAAGTTGTCGACGACGTACTCCGTCGTCACCGCGCCCATCTTGGCACCAGCCATGATCAGCTGCGTGTTCTCGTCGGAGAATATCGGGCTCGACGAGTGCGAATCGACGCTGACCCGCCAGTCATCCGGCAGGTCGGTCAGCTTGAACTGCGTATCGTCCATCGTCTTAACTGTGCTGCCGTCGACCCAGTAATTGCTGCCGTCCTTCGCCTCCTTGAGCGCCAGCGTCTTGTCGGCCGCCGTGGCGACCTGCCGCTCCACTAAGAGCGCGCGGTCGCGCAGGTACGGCGAGGCCGTCTTCATCAGCGTGTCGGCATGCGACCCGGCCCGAACCCCAGGCTCGCCCTGACCCTGCATGATGTTGGGGAAGCCCGACAGCCAGTTGATCTGCTCGATGACGAACTTGATCATCGGCAGCATCTCGGGGAAAATCTTCGGCGTCAGATCCTTGATGTCCGAGCCCTGCTGGAGATTCATCCAGCCGGCGCCGCGGAACTGGCCGTACTTCTCGTCGTCGATGCCGTTGTCCCCGATGAATCCCAGGATGCGGTCGACCTGCAGCCCGAACAGCCGCTTGGCGTCGTCGCACCACGACGACAGCAGGCCCTGCGGCTCAATCAGGTCGACCAGCTCCGACCGGCCCCAGAACCAGTTCGCCACCTCGTTCGGCTGGATCAGCGTGTACGGCTGCAACAGGTCGACGCCGGTCAGATTCATCTTCTTGCCGAACGGCGCGATGATGATGTCCGGCTCGACCATGATGATAGTCGTGTAGTCATCGTCGTCCTGAATCCAGAGCTCGTGGACACTGACCACCTCGGCGCCGACCTGCGGCCCCATGATGGCGTAGTTCGGGTCGTTGTTGAGCTGCACGATGCCGCCCGGCAACGGGCGGGTCGCCCCGCTGACGCCGGTCTGCAACTGCGAGGTCGACAGCACCTGGTGGAAGTAAGACTGCGGGTCCGACATCGCCTGCCCGCGCATGGCGTGGCTGCGAATCCGGTCGAACAGCTTCTTGGCGTTCGGCAGATGGTAAATGCGCCGCCACACCTCGGGCAGCGTCATGGTCGTGGTCTCGACCATCGCCGGCTGGCGGTCGATCTCGTTCTCGGCCTCGTTGTACACCCCGAACTGCCAGGGCATGACCAGTTTCTTGTAATAGTGCGGCGTCTGGCTCGGCCCCTCGGTCTGCACCCACTGCTTGAGCAGGCACGCGCCGTACTTCAGCGCCTGGAAGACGCCCAGGGCGAAGACGTGATCGATGTTGGACCGCTCCCACGAGCGCGTCAGAATCTTGGCGACCACCGCGGCGCGCTGCAGGTAGTTCTTCGGATAAGTGCGCTCGAAATCGACCGAGAATTTCAGTTCAACCGGGCTGAACAGGTGCGACGCCGTGCGATTAAGGTGCGTCGTCAGCATGTTGATCAAAGACTTGGTGCCGTCGTAGCGCCCGGTCTCGGCAATGACGTTCATCAGTCGGCATTCCGACGCCCGCTTCCCGACGCTGATGCGGCACATCTCGATATGTTCGTTGGCAAAAGCTACGAGGTCACGTTCACCCGTGGGAACGGTTATCACTTACCACCCCTGCATCTTGCGCGAGACTCGCTGCGCCGCGCGGGCGCCGGCATTCGGCTCGATGCCCGTCGTCACCCGACCATTGAGCGCCACAGCGCCCTGGGCGATACCGGCGCTAAACTCCGCGCCGTTGGGCTGAAAGCCGATCGGAGCCGGCGTGGTCGACTTGAGCCGCGCCATGGCTGCGTCGGCCTCCTTGGCCGCGATGTCGCCCGCCCGCATGTTGTCGTTCATGTCGGTGATGCGCAGCGACGCCATGTCCTCCTTGGTCGCACCCGTCAGTTCGGCAGCCTTCTCGACCCTGACCTCGGACCCAGCCTCCATCTGGCGATAAGTCCTGTCCGTCGCCGCCATCCTGGCGCTACGGATGAACGGCATCACCACGGCGCTGTCCTCCGCATCCGAGGTGCCGATGCCGCCGCCGCAGACCGGGCAGAACTTCGGATGCGGGGTGCTGGCGTCCCACGGGAAGGTCTTGCGACACTCCGGCAGGGGACAACGCAATTTCATCGATATCTCCAAGCATTCCGCATCGCCACCCGCTGCTGGACCGTCCGGGTCGCCTGCTTCTGCTTGAAGAACATATCAAGGTGGTTGCGATTGAACAAGGCGACCTGATCGACGATCGACGCCCGCTTGCGCGCCTGCTCAGCCTCTCGGGTCTGCCGGCGCGAGATCATGATGTTCTTGATCTTGGTGTCCCAGTAGTACGACGCCATCGCCGCGGCCACCACGCGATCGTCGCGCGTGCTCTGCGGCGCCCCGATGGAGTCGCCCTCCCGCGCAACGGTCTTCATCTCCTCGACCAGCGCCGCCGATCTAATCCGCATCTTGCCGGTCGACACGAAGTCGCGCAGGCGCTCCATGATCATGATCTTGCGCTTGGTCGCCGTTTCCCAGTGATAGTTAGACCCGACGCCCATGGCGTCGACGCGCGTGTAGATGTAGGTCTTGACGTTCTTGAAGATGCTGGTCAGCCCGCGGTCCTCCAAGTCCTTGCGCTGGCTGCGATCGTTGTCGATCTGGAATTTAAGCGACCGCAGCTCGTTGAACACGGCCGAGCCGGGACCGTTAATCTCCAGGATGTAGCTGATGTCCGAGCCGTTGCTGCCGTACCAGCCGAGAAGACTGGCGATGACCCAGGCAAACTGCCGGGTCGTGATCAGTGGCCAAGCGTATTCTGCCACCTGATCCAGACCATCAGCATAGCATCGGAACACCTCGATCGCCGAGCGATCGTTATTCTCATTCTCGCCAAAAGCCGGGTCGGCAGCCAGGACATACTGCGCACCATTCTCCGGCTCCTCCCAGACCTTGAGTTCGATAGAACGCATGTTCTGCGCCGGATATATCCGCATGTCGGTGAAGTTGTCGCCGGCCATGTACATGTAGGTCTTGGCCTTGTGAACGACGTGCTTGTTACTCTGGTCGGTGAGCTGCTGCGCGCCAAAAAAGACCGCGCCGCTCTGCTGGAACGCTTCTTCTTCGGTCCAAGCCTGCTCGGCAAGCATGATCGAGTCGTCTTCACCATCGTCGTAGTCCTCATCGTCATCGAAGTTGGGATCGAACTTGCGCCGCACCCAAGCCAGCTGCTCGGGCATGATGTCATGATCGTAAAGCGTCTTGACCGCCCTTATCTTTTCCAGTTCTTTCTCGGTCGGTGGCTGAATACCGTAAGTCGCGAAGTCGGCATGATCCCTGTCGATACGTTGCAGCGGTTTGGACCACCAGCCGAGGAACAGGCACTTGCAGTGGGCCTCGTCCTTCTTGGCGCGCTTCCACATCACGTACCAGGAATTGAAACCGCGCGCCGTAGACTCGTACACATAAAGCCGGTCGGGATGTTCTTCCGACAGCGACTGCTCGAATGACTTCAGGCCCTCGTCGTTGTCGAACGAGCACAGCTCGGACAGATGCGCCAGGGACAAGCCTTCGGATCGGCCAAGGGTGCCACTCGACTTCGACTTCTTGACGCCGGCCGACATGAACAGCATCGACGAGTCGTTGACCAATTCGAAGCTGTCGCGGTTGCCGGACCCGGTGCCCTTGACCCGAGGAAATTTCAGGGTTGCCGGCAAATTCTGCACCATGGTCACGAGTTCTTTGCGGGCCGACTCCTTGTGCGGCGCCGTGTCGAACACAAGCGCGCCCTTGAGCCCCTCATGAGTGCCAAGGTAGAAAATAGACAGTGCGCGAGCGATGGTCGACAGGCCCAATTGGCGCGACTTCAGGACAAAAATCTTGTGGATGTCCTGCTCAAGCGCATCGAATACGGTCGAGATGAACTTGATCTGGCCATCGTACAGACTGTCGCCGAGGCAAATCCGGCCGGCATCCTTCGAATTGACGTAGCAGCGCTTGAGGAACTGATAAAACGCAGCTTCCGCCTTGTTGCGCTTCGCTCTGGGCCAACCTGCCATGCCGGCAGGTTATCGCCGGCCGAACCCCTGCGCAATGGACATCTGGTTCGACGCCTCGTCGATCTCTCGCTGGACGCGAGAGCTGACCATGGCGAAGAACTGCACCAGGTCGCCGACGCCGCCGGGAGGCAGGACGATCAGTATCTCGATCGGGTTGGCGCCGGCGCCGGTCGGCGGAACGATGACGCACGCGCCGCCGAAACCGTCGTCCCTGTTCAGGTCGATGCGCTCGGCCATCTTACGGAAGCGATCAGAGTTGGTCGGTATCTGGGGTTCGTCGTTCATTACGTTAAGCCCGAGGCTGATCGTAGCCACGCATCAAAGCGTTTGCGAACCATCCGACCATCACGTCCTCGGAAATTCCGCAGTCTGTATTAATCTTGAGAAAGGCTTGCGCCCAATCGCGAGCGTCGAATGACGGCAGGGGCCAGTCAGGACGCTCTTGCGGGGGCCGCCCGCTTGCTGCCCATTCCCGTTCAAACTCGGCGTGGTCGCCATTGAGGATTACCGGGTAGCCTGTATGCTCGCTCATTTTTTAGTTACTCCTTCCTCACGTATACCTGTGCTGATAAAACGGCTTGATCTCGGAATTGACAAACGACCCGACGCTCGGCGCCCGCGAGCAGGCCTCGGCGACATCCTCTGGCACGCCCGCGTAGGCACTCACCCGGCCGCTTTTCAGCCAGGTGATCAGCAACTCCTCGGCATCGGAGTCGTAGCCGACTTCCGAGACGTTGGAGCTATAGACCGAGCGCGACCATCTCATGGCGATGCCAAAGTTAAACGCCAGCTTTCGATCAGAGCGATCTTGGGCTCGCCGTTAGAAATCCAAGACACCTCGAAATTAACCATATCGACATGCCGCCACTGGATCGCAGTTATTATGCCAGTAAGCTCCCGACAGCCGTCGACCCACACCTTGTCTCCAACCGAAAACTCGGCAGCGACTTGGCACTCCATCAGGATGTCGCCGCCTTGACCGCCCACATGGCCGCCTCCTCGTAGGCCGTCTGCGCCAGCGCGACGCAGCGGGCGTCGCCGCCGTTGATCTTTATTCCTTCACATAGATTGATCAGCGCGGCCGATTCCTGCTTGATCTGATCGACCACAGTGTTTGCGCTCGGATTGAACTGCGTTCGTACCCGGTCTTCGCCAATCGACATGTCAGGCTCCTTGTTTTCTGGCTGCATCAGTCATGATCTGGTGGATTATCGGAAGCAGCACCGCGTCGGCATCTTCCACCGTCTCGTCGGAAAAAAGCAGGAACGGGATCTTCAGGATTTTGACTTCCTTCGGATCGTAGTTCGGATGACCTTCCGGCACGCGCCACAGCAGGATGCGCCGCCGATTATTATCGTGGGCGCCAAGACTCCAGAACTCGCCCTGGCTCTCCGGCACGTACTTCACCTGCCGCGACGGCAACTTGACCAGCACTTGCCTCGGCTCGCGGATGTGCGCGTAGCGGTCTGGGTGCTGCGTGAAAAACTGCGCGTCCTCATCCATCAATAACAAACCTTGTCGTAAAGCGCTTCTGCTTCCTCGCGAGACATTTCTAGATGTTCCAATATCATCTCGCCGACCACCCACGACTTGCGCTGCGCTCTATACATTTCTTTTTGCTGCTCCGACGATAACGCATTAAACCGGTCAACAGCCTCTTTTACCAGCTGGTCCAGATCCGGGCGCGGCGTCGAGCCAAACAAAGTCTTTCTGGTTTTACCCACCGAGCAAATCCTTCACACGCTCCAGGATGACCCGCACCCAGCGCTCGGCGTCCGCCTGCTCGGCGTTGCCGGTGGTCTTCACCGACTCCCTGGCACAATTCGCGATGGCCTGAGCGGCCTGCTCCGCGTAGTTGCGACACGATTGCTGAGCCGCGTCCATGCTGGACGCCTTCTCGATAATGGCGCCGAGCTGCCGGTCTTCTTCCTGCTCGCGCTCCCGGATAGCGGCACGACCAGCATCGGTGATGGTGTACTGCCAGCCACCATTAAGCATCTCCTTTTTCAGCAAACCTTCGGCTTCGAGGTGCCGCGTCGGCTGCTCCCAATGACCGATCGCCAGCATGTATTCACCCCGCGCCGCGATCATCAGCACCGAGAACTCGTCATCCGTGATCATGCCACGATCTCCGGCCAAGCCTCGCTCACCGCGTCGAACGAGGCGAACAGCACGTTCCAGTTCAGGCGGCTGGGAACGACCTTGGTCAGCCGCGGAATATAGGTCGGGAGCGCGCCGTCAGGATGCAACAGGAACGGCTCGTAGCCGTGCGGGCGGAGAAAGTCGCAGATGCCAGTCACGCTGCTGTTGAACTTCGGCAACGCCTCGACGTTCAATTCCATGACGATGAACGGACACTTGCCCAGAAACGCGGTCGCACCTTCCAGAGCTTTGGCCTCGGCGCCCTCGATGTCAAGCTTGATCAACCGGATATTTCCGACTATTTCCCCGTCAGCGAAGTCGTTCAGTTTCACGCCAAAAAACGGCGCGGCACCGCGCGTGCCGGCGTGGGGAGCCAGCGAGTTCTTGCCGCCATCCGAGCACATGTGCAGGAGCACTTTCTCGTGCTTATGCCAGAGGGGCGCCTTGACGATCTCGACGTTGGAGCAGTGGTTGATCTCGATATTATCTTCCAGCTTGAAGATGTTGTTCGAGCCGGGCTCCACCGCCAGAACGTACCCGTGCGACCCAACCAGCTTGGACATCAGCACGGTGAAGAAGCCTATATTGGCGCCGCCGTCGACGGCGAAGTCGCCCGGCCGCAGCGCCCGCGCCATCAAGTGGCAGACCTCGGGCTCTGGACAGGTCGCCAGCCTGATCGCGGTCATAAACTCCTGGTCAGTCGGACAAGTGGCGTCGACCGACATGTCGAACGCGACGTGCTTGCCGGCGAGGGTCAGGTCTATTTTCAGGATGGTGTTCATTACAAGATAATAATTTTAAGACCCAAGGCCACCGCTGCTGCACGCTCGGCATTTGCTCCCTTGCTATTTTCCCATCCAGGCAGCAACGCAACGGCATCAGCCTCTCGACAAATGAAAATCAAATCGTCAGCCAAAGCCTCCCTCAAATTAAAGCCGTGCTCCGCAGCAGCTTGCTTTTCATCGCCGGCAACATTTCCCCTCGATATATCAACACCGTGAACTTTATAGTCGCGCTCGTTGGGACTAAAAACAAAATGTCCACCCGCACGTAATTTGGCAGCAGCTTCGCGAAAAGCTGGAAAGTTGAACTCAGGAATGCCCCGCATTGGACCCGCAAGATAAATTTTCATTTTTGAAGCCTCTCTTGCAACGCCGCCTCGATCTCCTTGAACACCGGACCCCACTGCTGATCCGGCCCCTGGCGGAAGACCCGGTGCCTGGGCGACCACAGCACATCCTTACCGTCGACGCCAATCCGGTAATCCTTGCCGAGATAGCTGTAGGGCACCCAGCACTCGACGCCGAGCATCGAGCACATGTGCGCCAGCGCCGACTCGCAGCAAATCACCAGGTCCAGCTTGCGGATCAGCGCCATGGTGTCGACGATCGAGGCGATGTATGGGCACAAGTCCCAGATCAGCGCCATGCTGCCGGAGTCGTACAGCTCCTTGTTGCGATCGGACTTCTGCAGCGAGTAGAGCTGAACCCCCGGTATCTTGTACAGGTCCAGAAACTGCGTCACCGGGATGTTGCGGTGCCTGTCGATGTCGTTGAGCGGGCTGCCGGCCCACGCAATGCCGATGTGTATCTTGCGATCCGGGATGCGCCAGTTCGCCGTGAAGTCGTACTGATCGACATGGATGTTCTTGGCGCCGACGATCTCGTCGTCGGTCAGCCCGAGCACCGCTGGCAGACTGACAAACGTCGTCCACACGTCGGCCGGCGGGAACTGGTTGCCGTTCGGCACCAGATTGAGATTCGGGATGTCGAAGAACGCGCGCTGGAACAGCAGCAACAGCTCCGGCTGGATGTGGGCGTGAACGAACTTGGCACGCTTGCAGGCCGCCGGCAGAAAGCGGGCGAAGCTCAGCGTGTCGCCGATGCCCTGGTCGGCCGACAGGTAGACCTGCTTGTCCGGCTCGCCGTTCCACTTCGGATAGGGGAACTGCAGGTAGTTCTTCAGCCGGTAGGCAAACCGCGCTTCGAGGTGCTTGAAGCCCTTGGCCCACTGCCGGTCGAACAGGTAGGCCATGCCCAGCGCGAACTCGTTCATGGCGATGCCGGACAGCTTGAAGCCCTGCAGGGCGCAGGACAGCGCGGTCTGCGGCTGATCCAGCGTGGTGTGGATCACCGAGAGATTGACCCAGGTCGCGTCGAGCGTGTCGTCGAGCGACAGCGACGCCATGGCGAAGTCGTAGGCTTCCTGGACGAAGCCGAGGCCGTGCAGGCGCCAGGCGAGGTTGCACATCGCCTTGGCCTTGAGCGTCTTGTCGGCGATGTTGTCGGCAGCCTGACGCCAGCAGGCGATGGCGGCCGGGAACAGGTTCAGGTCGTTATTGTTGTTGCCGGACCAATACCACGCCTCGCCCCAGGTCGGGTCGGTCAGGCACGCCGACGAGAAAAGCTGATAGGCGTGATTCAGCCGGGTCGGGTTCTGCTGGTCGTTGACCGCGGAGACCGCCTGGTTGAAGAAGTCCTGCGCGAACTTACGATTTCCCATGCTCATCCCAATTTTTAGAAAGTATAGCAGCAAGTTGATGCCAACGATTAATATCTTTTTCTGAACGCGGCTCGTTCATTTCGCAAAGGACAAACACTCCATAAGGCATCTGCAACGATATTCTGTTAAGATCGGGCTCGCCAGGACCGAAGCCCAAAAGCGTTCTAGTAATATAAAATGGCGGTAATTTAAAATTCATCTGGCCTTGTCCTGATACTTTTTCCACAGGCCATTGGCGAGACAGAGTCCGTGCGAGACCGAGTTTCCCCGCCGAACGTCGTGAACGTACTCCCGGGTCTCAGGTCGGTAGCGGACCTCGACGCCCTGGGCGCAGTTCGGACAAACAGTGCGACAGAGATCGCCGAAGTCAGCGGTGATCTGCATGCGCCCGCTCCATGATCCGCTTGACCTGGAAGCACTCGAACGGCTTGCTGGTTCGATTCCTGTGGCCCCTCTCGTTGAGCGCCCTGGCAATGTTCCACGAGGTCAGCTTCTGCTCAGCGAGTGTCAGGACTTCCTTCACGATCCGCTGCTCCGCGGGCACCGGCTCCAGCCTGGACTCGCGCTTGGCGCCGACGACGCGATAGCCGTAGGGCGCCTCGCCGCCGAGGTGGCCGTTGTTGCGCCGCTTGCCGCGGCGGCCGTCTTCGGTGCGCTCGTTGATCCGCTCGCGCTCGAACTCGGCGACCAGAGCCAGCATCCCAAAAAACATCTTGGCCGTGCCGTTCTCGGTCACCGGGCTGGTGCCCATGTCGACCAGGATCAAGTGGACCTTGCGAGACTTCAGCATCTCCGCGGTGTTGAGCGCGTCGGACGCCGATCGGAACAGCCGATCCATCTTGCTCGCCACGATCACGTCGCCCGGCTTGGCCGTCGCCAGCATGTCCTTGCCCGCCGGCCGCTCGCTCAGCGGGATGCTGCCGGAGATGCCCTTGTCGGTGAAGATCACGAAGTCGAACGCCGAGGCGCCGCGCAGGTCGGCGACGGCCTTGGCCTTTCGAACCTGCTCGTCGATCGACGTGGCGCCGTCCTCGGCCTGTTCGACGGTGCTCACCCTGGCGTAGCTAAGAATCATGGCTGGTCCCCTATGTAGTCATCCTAACTACACTAGAGCCTCGGCGCCGTCAAGCGCTTTCTTGAGGTGCCTGCCGACGCGGTCGATGCCCTCCTCCAGGGTGATCTTCGGCCGGTAATACTGGAGCAGCTTGTAAGTATCGGCGACGCGGCGGAAGACGCCCTCGGGCTTGGTCGAGTCGTTGACGATGTTGCAGGTCGATGTCGGTCCCCCGAACTGCGTATGCGCCATCGCCGCCAAGTCGCGGAACGACACGCCGCGACCCGTCCCGAGGTTCAGGGGCTCGCCCGCTGGAAGCGGGTCCATGGTCTGCAGCACCGCCTCGACGATATCGTCGACGTGGATGAAGTCGCGCTGCTGGTCGCCGGAGCCCCAGACCGTGATCGGATCCTCGCGCCGGAGGACGCGACGGATGATCGAGGGGAACGGGTAGGTCATGTCCTGATCCTCGCCGTAGCCGCCGAACGGCCGGTACACCTTCACGTCGAGGCCGTACCTCTCGGCGGCGATCTTGGCCAGGTACTCGCCGGACAGCTTGGACCAGCCGTAGGTCATGTCAGGCATGCCGACCCGCGTGCCGTCGAAGTGCAGGTAGGTCTCGACGAGATCGCAGTTGTTGTCGCGGGTCTGCAGTTCAACCGGGTAGGCGGCCGACGACGAGAAGTAGATGACCCTGGGCATCGTCTTGGACTGCGTGCACCAGTTGAACAGGTCGCTGTCGATCGCCAGGTCGGCCGCCACGCCGAGCGGGTCGCCCTCGATGTTCAGCCGGCCGCCGACCACCGCGGCGCAGTGGATGACCAGATCGAACTCACTGGCGACGTTATGCTTGAACCATTGTCGACAGTCCATGGCCGTGAACTGGAAACCAAACAGGTTCTTCGGCTGGACCACCCACTTCCAACGCTCCAGTCCGGTCGACAAATCGTCAACGATAATGACCAGATGGCCGTCGTCGGCCAGCCGGCGCGTGAAGGCACGCCCAACGAAGCCCGCCCCTCCGGTGATCAGGACTTTCATGACGGCGGCAAGCTCCCGTAGTCGAACCGCACCCCCGGCAGCCATGGCTGCGGCTCCTTGACCCGGAGGCCGAAGAAACAGACGCCCGGAGACCTCGCCGTCAGGACGATCTCCCGGTACGCCGCGGCGCCGGGCACCGCGAGCTGCATGACCTGACCCTGGTCAGTCTCCGGCGCCAGATCGACATCGACGTTGAAGCCGGACTGGTCGTCGGCGACATTGATCCTGCCGCCCTGCTTGCCGCCGCTGACGATCAGGTCGCAGGGACCGATGACAGGGACGCGCATTATCGGTGACTGCTCAGCAACTTCTGCTTCGGTTGCTCGCCAACAGAAAGGACCAAATCCCTGGAAATCGCGCGCGCGCCAGTCGCCACTATACACCCCGCCGAGCATCGGCACCTGATGCGCGAATATCGTGTACACGCTGCCGTCGTGGAAGAACGGGTGGTTGACGCCAGGACGCAGTTTACCCTCCCGCACACGGGCGAGGTTGTCCCGGTAACGCTCGAACCCGGAAGGATTCCGGGCAAGCGCGAAATCGCCGTCGGCGTACTTCAGGCCGAGCGGGGCAATGTTCTGGTCCAGCATGGTGGCGCGGTTCGGAGTCAGTGCCAGGCTGGCGAGGCCGTGCGCGGCCAGCACCCGGTCGAAGTTCCAGTCGGCGACGAGGAAATGCTGCTCGCCGCGGAAGGCCCAGTAGCGGCCGATGTCGACCCCGCTGAGCTGCGAGAACAGCAGCCGGTTCTCGGTGGTCCAGACCGTGCGGTAGTTCTGCAGGACCAGCTCGGCCGCTTCGCGGGTAAACATAATCTGGCCTGCACCAAGGTTGTGAAAAATTCCGTAACCTTGCTTCTGTATAAGGATTCGATCTTCATAAGACCGCGCCGACACTGCCCCAACTTCTAAACCTTCTTCCGCACCACGTTTAAATAAGTGCATCATTGGTTTGAAAAAATCTTTATCAAGCAAAACATCATTCTCGCAAAGCCCACAAAATTCGTAGCCTCGTTCCAACATCATAGTCAGTGCGTAAACAATAGTTGGACCGGAGCCGCCACATATATTGCTATGCATCCATTTGAAATTAAATCGATCTGGTAATTTTTTTCCTTCAGTAGTTTTTGACCCATCGCACCAATGCAAATCCCAGCCATCTTGCGCTAACAACGGCTCAATCGAACGCCGAGACAATTCGGGACGGTCACATGTTAAAAAACAAATAGCTACGTTGCTCACAATGGATAATCCGTTTTATTAAGGTAGGCAGTAAGACCAAACAACTCCATTGCCGCTTTATCATAGGCCCTAGCAGCATCTTCCTCGCTATCAAAAACTCCTACAGGCGCCCCCATTACAGAACCTTCTCCAGGTCGCCGTAGAACGCCATCGCCGCCTCGATCGCCGCGTCGGGCAGCAGCCCGATGCCATGCATGCCTCCGACCAGCGACCGGCACGCCGTCACCGCGTCGACGTAGTCCGAGTCGCTGTGGATCGGCGCGCGCCAGAGTGCCTCGGCGAACGCCTCGACGCCGGCCATGCCGTCGATCTCGACGCGCAGGTCGGCGATCAGGTCGTGGCTGTTGCGCTGCTGCCAGACGAACGGCTGGCCGAAGTGGACGAACTGGTTGCGCTCGGCCATGACGCGCTGGCAGATCAGGCTGGCATAGATGTCGTCGAACCGGCCCAGTCCCGGCATCATGAACATGCAGGCGGCGAGGTCGCGCCGGAACGCGGTGTTCTGGCTGTTGAACACCGTGCGGGTGCGCCGCGGGTCGGTGACGACGCCGGCCTTCAGCACCTCGCTGGCCATGTGGATGACCGGGTGATCGGCGATGCGAGTCACGGCGTCGATGTCGGGGTCGCCCAGGCAGGCGCCGGCCGCGACGCCGATCTTCGCGCCGGTGACGGGCTCCAGCACCAGGGAGGGCGCGACGCCTATCGGGAAGCCGCGGTGCTTGGCCGGCGGGGTAAAGAGTTGTCCCACGTCGAACCAGCGCTGCGGGCTGGAAGCTTCGAGGCCGCGGAACGGCGCAAGATCCCACCCAAACGTAGTTTCAAATTTAAAAAAGTAATCCATGTCCATCGGGATGTTGTCGTCGTCAGTGGTTATTATCATCTCGGCGCCGGACCTCACCGCTTCGAGCAGCGCGATGTTGCGGCGGCCGATGGTGTTCCAGCCGATGAGCGACGAACACTCGTAGCCCAATTCCTTCTGGCGCTCCGGCGTGTAAATCTCGCAGTCGCCGAGATCGGCGCAGAAAGCGTAGGCCTCGTCCGGCGTCTTCTCGTCGGCGGCGACGAAGAACGGGACGCTGGCGTCGTGGGCGCGGTAGAGCGAGAGGACGCGCGGCACGTTGATGGTCGTGGTGATCAGAGCCAGTTTCATTTTTGCTCTCTTGAATCGCGAGCAACGTAAGGCGCCCAAAAAATCTTGTATCCTTGTTTTTCGAGAAAACCCGCAACTCGGACTGCAGTGGGCGGTCCATGAGCTGCTTCGCCAAGTGCTACTGCCAAGGCCTCCACAGCAGAATTTGGCGGCTCGTCCAATTTAATAATCCCCAACCTCTCCCAGCACCGGACCCACCGCGAAGAAACCAGTTCTGGGATTGCTATTTCTTGCTCGACAATCTTGGCAGCTTCCTCTCGGGTCATTTCTTCGCGTCCTCTCGCTTGCGCCAGTCGGTCCACTTCTTCAGGATGTCGGCGATCAGCCAGGTCATCGAGCAGCCCTGAGCCCTGGCGCACTTGTCGAGGTACGCCTTCAGGGACTTGTCGAGCCTGATCGAGGTCGGGTGTCCGTCAGCCAACGCTAAGCCTTCCAGCTCGCCCGCCTCTCGGCGGGTAAAAGGGAGCCCGGTCCCTCGACAGGGGGGACCGACCGGGAGACCGGGCTGCTGGATCGGACTTGGGCGCTCTGAGGGGGGAGTGAAAGGTCCGAGAGCCAGCCCGCGTAGTTGAGCACACTACGAAGCGGGTTGCAAGGGGGATTCGTAAAAATAAAAACCCCGCCGTTGGCAGGCGGGGTTCTAAGTTTTGGCGATTATGCACTTGACAATACCAGTTTTCTGGCCTAGATTACAACCATGGCCAGCAAGCACAACAGCACCCCAAGCGGTAAGAACGCCACCGGCGATCTGACCCTCATTCAAATTGCGCAGCGGTTTTCGACTGAGGAAGCCGCGCGAGAGTATTTCGAGAAACTGCGCTGGCCCGATGGTCCCGTTTGCCCTCATTGCGGCAATGCCGATCAAGAGCGCATCTACAAAGTGACGCCGAACCCCGAAAAGAAAATTCGCGCCGGGCTCTACAAGTGTGCGGAATGTTTGCAGGGTTTTACCGCAACGGTCGGAACGGTCTGCGAGGACTCGCACATCCCGCTCAATAAATGGCTGATCGGCTTCTACGTGATGTGCGCGAGCAAGACTCAGGTGAGCGCGCTCCAATTGCAGCGCCAGCTTGAGATTGGCTCTTATCGGTCGGCGCTGTTCATGTGCCAGCGTATCCGCTTTGCGCTGATGGACATCGAACACGGCGATAAACTCAGCGGAACCGTTGAGGCTGACGAAACCTATATCGGCGGTGTGAAGCGTGGTATGGGGCGGCGGTACGTCGGCAACAAAACGGCGGTCATGTCGATGGTCGAGCGCGGCGGCGACGTTCGCTCTCAGGTCGTGAATAAGGTTACTGGCGCGATGCTTGGCCGGTTGCTTAAACAGCACGTCGCCGAATCCGCTCACTTGAATACCGACGAATCGCCGCTATACAAGAAAGCAGGCAAGACGTTTGCCTCGCACGACACTGTGAACCATAGTGAAGAGGAATACGTGCGCCGCGACAAGTCCGGGCGGCTCGCGACTACGAATACCGCAGAGGGATTTTTCGGAAATTCCAAGCGTTCGCTTGATGGCACTCATCATCATGTGAGCCGAAAATATCTGCCGTTCTACCTCGCCGAGCTCGATTACAAATACAACACGCGAGAGATGACCGATGGCGCGCGTACCGCCAACGGTATTCCGAAGCTAGTTGGCAAGAGGCTCATGCTGCGCCGTCCAAGCGGACGGGTTTGATATGGCGCGAGCGGCGACAAAGCGCGCATCGGAACTTTCCGCGCAAGATATGCCTGTAATTGAGGGGGTCCTGCTTTATTGTCCAGTGCGCGGCGCATTGGGTGCGAAAGCGCTGGCGAAAGACGGGCTGACGCCGACGGAAGAGGCGCGGCGAGTAGACTTCCTCAATTTCCTCGTTGACGAGCGAAACTACCCCATTGAGCGCATTCGCGTCGAAGTAGTTACCATCAAAAATCTTGGCGAGAGCGGCCGGAATCAACTTCGTGCGGACGTGATCGTTTATGATTGTCCGTGGTCACAGATTGCATCGTTAGATGTTGGTGGGCAACTCGCTCACGCTATTTTGGTCGCAGAGATCAAGCGCGATTCTACGAAGAAATCTAAGGGGATTACGTACCAGCTTGAACCGGCGCTGCGCGTGCTGCCGCGACTTGATGCCGTTGGTGTCTACTGGGATGACGAAAGCCGACTCCTTTTCACCAAATCAATAAAAAAGCAAAAGGCATTTGAAGAGGTCACGATCAAGACCGATTCAATCGCAAATCTTCCAGACTACGGCATCGTCTACCAAGCCAAGGCTATCACGGTCGATACCCTGACAAAGCCCACGAATCTCGTCGCTACCCTGCAAGGGCTTGCCAATGTTATGCGCTCGCATGGCGTTAATGACGGTCAACAACGCTATCGCGAGACCGTCAAATTGCTCTTGGCGCGCTACGTCGATGAAAAGAGCGCGCGAGTATCCGCAAACAAACAATTAAAGCTTCAGGTATTGGAGGGAGCAGACCCCGGCTTCATGGCGCGCGTGCAAAAACTGTATACCAGCGCCTCGATCCGCTACAATCGCGTCAAGACGCTTTTCTCCCCTCGCACTGGTCCAGACGTTGACGAGAATACGCTTCGTGACCTTGTGAAAGCGATTGAGGGGTTTGATTTTTCATCGGTGTCGAGCGACACCATGCAACAAGTGTTTATGACCTTTGTTCCGGTCGTTTTCAAAAGAGACCTTAGCCAGTATTTCACTCCAGCGTCGCTTATCGACACGATGGTCCAGATGGCCGCGCCAGGACCGACGGAGAAGATTGCCGACCCGGCGATGGGAACGGCCGATTTCCTTACGTCGGCGATGAATTACTGTATACGGCGCGGCGACGATGATGCGTTGAGCAGAATCTACGGGACTGATTCTGATTCGCAGGCTTACGACCTCGCGATCATCAACATGATATTGAACCGGGACGGCCAGGCGAATTTACGTAATGAAGATTCAATAGAACATCATTTACGGTGGGCAGAGGAGATGGACGTTGTGCTCTGCAATCCGCCATTCGGATCAGAAACCGTCGAGCGGCGGCCTGAAATTCTCAAAGCATACGATCTGGGTCATTTATGGGCCGCTGACAATAAAGGTGTTTGGAAGAAAACATCCGAAATCCTGAAGAGCCAGCAAATCGGAATCTTGTTCATCGAGCGATGCTGGAAGATGCTTAGGGACGGCGGACGGTTGGCGATCATCCTTCCTGAAGGTTATCTAGCCACGGCGGCCCACAAGTATGTGCGGCAGTGGATATTAGACCATTTCGTGATCCGCTCTTTGGTCGAATTGCCGCGGCGCATCTTCGTAAAATCAGGCGCCGATCTTAGATCGAACATCATGGTAGCGGAAAAGCGCGACCCAAGTGAGCGAGTTGCGCCTTACCCAATCCACGCCTCTATGGTTCGCCGCGTCGGCTACAAGCTTGGCGGAGATTTCGGGCCGCTGTCGCTGCAAGACAAAGCTACCGGACTTCCGATCAGAGACAGCGCAAACAAGATTGTTCTGGATTCTGATTTCCGCCGCGTCTTGCAGGAATTTGGGGTAACCCCGAAAAGAATCTCTGCAAAATGGAATGGCGCAACCGTCACAGACGTTATTTCCCACAAGAATTTAGACATGAAGCCGAGACGCTTAGTGCCGCGCGCCTTGCAGAATATGCGCGATCTAAAATCGTCCGGGGCGGTCCCACTGTCTCAAATCGCCAATGTTGTGGATGAGACAATCGACCTGCTGAATGACGTGGGAGTGAGCGACTTCCGACGGGTAGTAGAAGGGCAGGATATTCGGGCCATCGAGGGAATCGTCGTACCCCATTTCCAAGAACGATGCTGGTCAATCGCCGAACGAAAACAGCGCAAGGTCTATCAACTTCAATATGGGGATTTGATAGTTGGCCTTGTCAGGCCAGAGCGGCGCAACATCGGCATCTTGCTTGACGATGGCAATGACGTGGTAGGAAGCCCGGACGGTCTCGCGGTGGTGCGCGTCAAAGAGGATTGTGAAGGGAGTTACCCCGCCGAATGGCTATTCGCCACTCTCCGATCAGAGCAAGTCCGGCTTCAACTGTGGACCGAATCAGGCGGCACCAGCTACGGGAAATTGGACGCGGACCAGATTCGGCAGGTTCTCGTTCCGGTCGCGACGGAGAATGAACGAAAAGAAGTAGCTTCAAGAGTTCAGATGTGGATCGACAGCGTGCGAGCAAACAGCGAATCATGGGCTGAGATTGGCATAGAAGGCGATAGGCGCCCTATCCTCAATTCACCATTGACGGGTCTGTTCGATGATTCTGAGTCCGAAGATGAGCCTTCGACTTCGCAGACAGAGGATGAGCGCGATGCCGACATCGCGCGTAAACGGCTTACGGAAATCAAGGAAAATCCTGGGGGGCTTGTGCAAGGCGATCAATTACGTGACAGGCTCGCAGGGATCAAACCCTAGCCAATGTCCGCCCTCTACGGATTTGCGTACACCGAGGGCGCGCTTAAGTTCCTTGAGACGATGGTGCCCGTCAAAATTCGCGGCCAGATAAAGCGGAGGATCGAAGCGTTAGCCGCCAATCCAATTCCGCCGGGATCAAAAAGGCTGCAAGGCGTTATGGACGGGGAGAACCCCGTATATCGAGCGCGACAAGGTAACTACCGAATCCTATACTCTGTTCGCGGCGTTATCATCGTGATCTTGGACATCGACCACAGGAAGGACGTGTATCGATGAAAGCCGGACAGCCTAAGCCCGCAGATGAGCTGCGCATGAGCGGCGCGGAGTTTGATCGGATTATGGGTCAGGCGCTTCAGGTGAAGCCCAAGGCTCAGAAATCGAAGCGGGCGACAAAGACCGCGCGCAAGAAGCGCAGCGCCAGCAAGTAGCGTCAGCCCGTCAACCTGGGCCGAAAGAAGGTTGTGGTCCCGGTATTGTCAAGTGCATAATCGCCTAAGTTTTTGAACTCGCCCGCCGAAGGCGGGTCAGAAAGTCTTCGGCTTCTCGCCGATCAGGTTCGGCGGCTGCCAACCGGGCGCCGGAGCCTGCGGCGGATCCGGGTTGAAAGTCACCGGTTCACCCGGCGGAAGCGGGTCGGTGACGGGCTTGCCGGCTGAATCGAGCGTCACGGGGCGGTTCTCGGCGCGCCGGTAAGCCTTCGAGCCGACGGCGCCCTCGACCGTGGTGACGCGCTTGTCGAGGTCGTCGAGCCGGGCCTTGTCCTTCTCGGGCTGGTCCTCGATGGTCTTCACCCGGACCTCGTGCGCGTCGCGGGTCTTGGCCAGGCTGGCGATCGACTGCTCGTGCTCGACCTGCTTGGCCTCGGCGACACCGAGACGGGACTTGGCTTCGAGGTGGAAGTGCTCCAGGTTCTTGATGCGCTCGTTCTGGGCCACGAGGAGTTCCAGGATCTGGAGCTGCTCGGGCGACTCGTAGTGCTCCGCCTTGAGAGCGGCGACGGCGTCGTCGAATTTGGTGGGCATGTTGGCGTTCCTTCGGGGTTTGCGCCGGGCTGCCTCCGGCGGTCGATAGGTAACGCACGAAATGAAAATTAGTTCAACGCGGTTCTAAAATAAAAGCCGCTATATGCCGGCCGGGTCGGCGTTGGCGGGGATGTCGAGGGTTTCGTAGAGGGTCA
>Ga0182024_10003338_pt1 | contig 38393 bp, 48 predicted proteins | sample P32metaG_FD_120480 | JGI IMG/M metagenome (GOLD analysis project Ga0182024, IMG submission 120480) | Permafrost microbial communities from Stordalen Mire, Sweden - P3-2 metaG (Illumina Assembly) | ecosystem: Environmental > Terrestrial > Soil > Wetlands > Permafrost | place: Sweden: Stordalen...
AAGAGTCAGGTATTGAAACTCTTCATCAGCGAGGCCTTCCTGATCGGGCTGATAGGCGGCGCTGCTGGCGTCCTGGTCGGGGTGGTTATCGCTCTCGTGCTGCCTTCGTTCACCGGCGCTGCGAGCTCGACAAGGTTCGGAGGAAGCGGTGTCGGCGGCCTTTTCGGAGGTGCGCTCTCCGCCACGCTGACTCCTGAAGTCGTTTTGCTGAGCTTGTGTCTGGGAATCGCGGTCGGGGTTCTAGCAGGCCTTTACCCGGCCTGGCGCGCGTCGAGGTTGGACCCGGTGGAGGCGCTGCGACGTGTCTGAGAGTAATGCCCCAGCGGCAGTTGTGCAAGCCATTGCGGTCACGAAGCAATACCAACGTGGACGCATCCACGTTGATTCCCGAAGGAGTGAAGCTCGGCGAGCGAAAGAGCGGGTCCGAATCGTCCCTGCCTTGAACGGGATAGATCTGACCGTGGACAAGGGCGAGATCGTCGGAATAGTCGGCCCCTCTGGGTCAGGAAAGACCACGCTGCTCAACATGATTGGCGGGCTCGACCGGCCATCGCATGGGAAGGTCCTTGTGGACAACGTCGACCTCTCGACGTTCAATGACGATCAGCTCGCGGACTACAGATTGCGGAAGATCGGGTTCATCTTCCAGTTCTACAATTTGATGCCCACTTTGACCGCACTCGAGAACGTGGAGCTTCCGATGAACCTAGCCGGCGCGCCAAAACAGGAACAGGAGGATAACGCCATCGAACTACTGAAGACTGTGGGTCTGGAGTCGAGAATCGACCACATGCCCGTTGAAATGAGCGGCGGCGAGCAGCAAAGAGTCGCTGTGGCGAGAGCGCTGGCGAACAAACCGTCGGTGATACTGGGCGACGAGCCGACCGGCGACCTGGACTCCAAGTCCGCCGAGGCGCTGATGGACTTGATCGTGTCCCTGCGCAAGGACAGGAAGATGACGTTCATCTTGGTCACCCACGACCCGCTCGTGGTGGTAGAGTGCGATCGCGTCTATTCCGTAAGGGACGGAAAGATACTACGCATGCAAACCAAGGCTGAGAACAGGAAGATCATCGGCGATGAAAGATCGATGCTGAGCAAGCTGTACTGAAAGGCGCGCTTCGAGCGGCAAGAAGACGCTTCTTCTTCCCCTGGTTCCCATCGTCCTGGCATTGGCGCTGCCCTTCATGAAAGTTATCGCGCCCGGCGGACGGCTTCGAGGTAAGTGAAGCCGTACGCGCTGCAATCAACGACGACTCGCCATACTATGTCAGGCTGGAACGGAGGAGCCAGGCGTTCCTGAAGTCGTGCTAGGAGAAAGCTCTTCGCTTACTCTAGGCTTAGATAAAGGAAGACGGTATAGGCACAGACCGTGACTACGTCTGCGGCGAAAATTGAGTACCCGGACCCCCCGCTCATGGTCACCGTGAAGAAAAAGCTGTCTGTGATTGGATATGAGACCAGTGCTTGGAGGAGGAGCGCGGCCAGTACCACTACTAGCCCGAGAGCGAAATTGGCCTTCGTTTCGGCGTACATTCTGAAGTAGATCACGACGAGTGAGATGAGCAGCACTACCTCGACGGTCGTCAGGATGACGTGGTACTCAAAGAGCGGGTCTGTGGGAAATGGGTGGAAGCAATCGAAGGGCCCACACCCGAACTGCGGTGGACGTTGCGCAGTAGTCGCGAGCGAGATAACTTCGCCGGCCACGAGGCCGACTAGGAGCGCTACCGGCACCCAGAGCTTCTGCAGGTAGGACCGCTTCTGCGGCGGGTTCGGTTCCACATTCGTTGCGGTCATGATGATCTCCCGGCTCCATTCTTCATCCCCTTGTTTCTCTTCAATATTGCCTCAAGCTTGTCCCAGTGCGCTTCCATGTTCTCCGATACGAAATACACCTTGCCGTACTTGTCGCCTTCAGTGAGCACTAGCCGGTTCGACTCGAGCACCTTTAGATGATGCCTGACCGTCGTGTAGTCGACGTGGAGGGCGATGGACAGCTGCTGCGCGTTCCTCGGCTCCTTTCTTATGCTGAAAATGACCAGGGCTCTCGTGCGCGCTCCTGCGCTCCCGGCGAAGAGCCACCAGAGGAGTCGCTCAAAAGAGTCCATCGTGAAGCTGGTCGCGGCGCCTATCAATAATTCTATCGTCATCGATTTCCCAAGGGCGGCCGTGCTGCGTCTGTTCAAGGAAATCGACCGTCACCGGCCTATGCTGCGGGCCGAGTCCCAAGCGTGACGTCGACCGTCATCACCTGACCCGATCGTATTATCCCCAGCTGGACCATCTGCCCGGCGACCGTGTACTCCTCCAGATAGCTGGAGAGCGCGTCAGAGTTGATTATCTTCGTTCCGTTGACGGAGGTGATAATGTCGCCTCCGACCAGGTAAGGGCCGCCATCCACGGTCACGCTTGTGGTGCCTGCTTTGAGACCCGCGGTTGCGGCGGGGCCGCCACTGACGACATCCTCTATCAGGACGCCGTAGGTCACGTTGGTCTTTGAGTCCTGCGCCAGCTGATAGTTCATGTCGGTCGTCTCGATGCCGAGGTACGAGTGCTGGTCATAGGTACCGTTGGATATCAGTGAGGGCAGCTCCTTGAGGATGGTGCTCGATGGTATAGCGAAGCCGATGCCCTCCGAGCCATTCACCGTGGCCGTGGTTATGCCTATCACGTAACCGTTCTCGTCAAGCAGAGGTCCGCCCGAGTTGCCGGGATTTATCGGTGCGCTGAACTGGATTATGTCCGAAATCGAGAAGCCGTTCGTGGTCGCCTCTTCAATCGTCCTTCCGAGCTGGCTCACGATTCCGAAGGTGATGGACCCGGACAGGCCGTATGGGTTTCCGATAACGACGACAGGCTGTCCGACGACGACTCCGTCAGAGGAGATTAGCTGGAGCGGTACGAACTCACTGATCGGCGCGCCAGGTACTGTGATTACGGCGAGGTCGCTGTACACATCGGTGCCGATGACCTTCACCGGATATGAGTCGCCGTCTGAGAAAGTCGCCGTAATGTTGCTGACTCCATCCACCACGTGGTTGTTCGTCACGACGTAGTATTGGTTCAGGTAGGAGATGGCGAACCCTGAGCCCAAGACCGTCTCGACCTCCGTCCCGGTGCCCAAGAGGCTACTGGTGGTGACGAGCTCGTCCCCCTCTACTGTCACCACGCTCGCGTTGTCTGCCGCATAGATGCGCTCCGCGTTGATCGACTCGGATAAGGAGCCGTTTCCAGTAGGCGCGCTGGAGATAGTGGCAAGCTGAGACTGAAGCTCACTGTTGGTACTCTGAAGACTGGACACAGAGTTCTGCAGGCTGCTGATAGTCGCGCTGCTCGCGTTGTTGCTTGTCGTCGCCGCTTGCGCGAAGTACACCACCCCGGAACCGAGGATAAGGATCAGGACGGTGAGGGCCACTATCATCCTGCGACTTCCGGAAGAAACTCTCTGCTCTGGGACTGTCTGCATGCAAATCCATCCGACTAGCTCGTTTCTCTCCACGGACCGCTGCACGAGAGACTCTGAGACATGGCTGCCGAGGCGTAACCAATGATATTTAGGAGCTTTCCGGAATGGTTCCCAAATCTTTAGAGAATCTCTGGGCGCGGAGCCGCGTGGACCTCGCTATCCGACGGGCGCGGGACGCGCGCCGTACCGTCATCGAACGATCGCACGCTTCGATGGCCTGTCTGCCAATCTGGCGGGGATTCACTAACGATTATGGGTGCATTACGGAAATTGGCTAATTACGACTGCAGGCTCCGGCGTGTTCGTGGAGGTGAAAACGAAAATGAGTCTCAAAATCAGCACAGACAGGAGGAGCGTCTTAGTCATGGCAGTAATAGCAATCGCAGTAGTCGCAGCCCTTTCGTCCCTCACGTTCGCGTCAGCGCAGACCAACTCTACGTCGACGTCCAGCACTACATCCTCAAGCGGCACCGGCCAGTCCACGTCTTCCAGCAGTCCAGGCAACTGTCCCAACATGTCGAGCGGCGGAACCAGTTCGACAGCAAGCGGAATGACAACATCTACGTAGAAACGTAGAGTCGGGTGGGGGAGAGGCGCTCCTTGTCTTCGCGTCCCAAGGAGCAGCCTCTTGACCCGGACGCCAGTTCTTAACTTCGCTAAGCGCTGCCGGTGCTCACTGAAAATATCGGCGGAAGGCCGTCCGCTATCAGCTCCCATCTGTGGCCCCCATTTCTGGTCGTGTACAGCTGCCCGGTCGAAGTGCCCGCATAGACGCCGCATGGATCCTCTCCATCCGAACTCATACCCTCCCTGTAGACGGTATGGTAGGAGCGCTTGGGGAGACCGGGGCCTGTCGCCGACCAGCTCTTCCCCGCGTCGTCCGAGACCCACACCAGGAACCTGTCGCCAATCGGAAGTCGGGCCGCGCCAGACTCCTCGGGTGCCACGAAGATCCTCTTCGGGCGCTAGAGTCGACCGCTATAGGGAACCCAAACCGCGACGACACTCCGGCACTGATGTCTACCCAAGTCTCCGCATTGTCATCGCTCCTGTAGACCCCGCAGTGGTTCTGCTGGTAGATCACGTCAGGCCTGGCAGGGTGACGGACGAGCTTGTGCGGACACTGTCCGTATTCGGGAAACTTGTTCGGCAGAAAGTCGGCGAGCAGCCTCTTGTTACGGAAGGACCAGGACCTCCCTCCATCTGTGCTCTTCAGTATCCCGACCGCTGAGATCGCCACGTTGATCGCTATATTCATCGTCCCCTACGTCGGCCTTGGCCACGCCTCGTCTCGTTGCTGCCAATCTCCGTCATCATGAAGGAGGGAGAATCCAGGTCTCCGGTGCAGGGACCGCAGGTAGGTTCGGCGCGCGTCTCAGTATCCTCAGCCGTCCGAGAGGTTCAGTGGAACGCGACCAGGAAGAGAATCAAGAACGGTCCGTAGATCAGAATGGCGGTGCACGGGAACAGGAGCCAGAGTTTGGAGCCGCGCGGTGGGTTCTTAACCCACATTCCCTCGTATGATTTCCACACTGCCAGCATGGGCAATGCCACAATCGGGGAATATACCAGAGTGAAGATCGGGATGATTATCAGCAAAAAAGCCCAGCCGGACACAAGAGTCCCCCCGATCAAGGAACCGAGCAGTCCGTCCGCCATGAGCTCGTAGACCCCGCCCAGGAGCAGCATCTGGAAAAGGCTCGGTCTGACGTGCCTGAGTGCCACCCCAAGGAACACCATCAGGAGGAGATACCACGGCATCGTCTCCAGGAGGTCTAATGCGAGGTTCGGGCTGGCGGCAGCGCCGATCGCGCCCGTGACGTGCTCCCAGATCACGTATTCCGTCTCCACGAACGCGGCACCCAGGCCTCCCGCCAGGAAGAGCTTCGTCGCCGGACCCACCTGCAGCCCGCTCCAGAATCTCTGGAGGTCCCCTCGCCTCCAGACCCCAAACAATAGCGTCACCACGCAGGTCGAGATCGCGGCTAGCTGCGTCAGCTCGTACGGCGTCGGGTCGTAGAGAAGGGTGTACGGGACCAGGACGATGGCGTAGGCGGAGATCAAAAATACGTACAGCCTCCGGGGCGGGCTTCCCCAGAGCATCGTCTTCCAGGAACGGGCACGGGCTGGAGGCGCCCCGGCGGCAGGGGGACTTTGCGTCAACCTTGGACCACCTGAGCAATCCACGGTCATCGCCGGATAAAGGGATGCGGGCTGTGTGACCTCTAAATACCGGGCCCGTCTCAAGGCGTTGAAGATGAATGTCCTCGTCACTGCGGACACGCATATTCCTGACTGGTATGACTCTCTCCCAACCAGGCTCATCGAAGACGCCAAGAAATCCGACCTGATTCTTCTTGCCGGCGACATCGTCTCCAGAGGGGTCATCGATACACTTGAACGCTGCGCGCCGGTCGAGGCGGTCTATGGCAACTTCTGCCATGAGGACCTGAAGAAGACGCTGCCTGCGAAGAAGGTACTGGAACTGGCGGGCTGGAAGGTGGGGCTCACACACGGCCATCTCGGAAGAGGGAGGAACTCCGATGAGATGTCGGTGAGCCTGTTCGAAGAGCCTCTCGATCTCGTCGCGCACGGCCACACTCACCATCATCATCGGACAAAGGTGGGGGATGTACTGGTCGTGGAACCCGGCTCGCCCCTCGACACTAGGTTCACCTCCACGCACTCGTATGCACTTTTGAGACTGGGGGAAGAAATCGCAGTTGAGTTCGTTATCCTGGATTGAACCAGCTCGTGGGCGGCGGTAGGCCTGGTACCGCGGCTATAGAGGGCGCCTATGCACCCTGCCAGAGCATTAGCTGGTTGCCTTCGGAATCTTTGAAGAAGGCCTCCGACCCCCACTCGTGATGGGCTATCGGGCCATCCACCTTCGTGTCCGGGGTCATCTTCTCGGCGCGGCTGAACTTCACGCCCTTACTCTTGAGACTTGCGACGGCCTCCTTGATGTCGTCGACGATAAAGGAGTTGTACGCGAGCTCGCGCTTCTCCCACTTTTCGGGTGTGACGAGCCAGAACTCTGCCTTGCCGACCTTTACGGAGGCCCACGAGTCCTCCATCTCGCCTTCTCCCTTGCTCGTTAGCTTCCCTCCGAGCGCCTCTGTGTAGAACTTCACCGCCCTGTCCATCTTCTTGACGGCGACCAGCGTTACGAAGCTTGATTTCTCTAACATGGTCTTCGAAGAAATCCCGTGAGCTATAAGCTAGATACGGATGAGAAGGATAGCGGCTATCGACAGCTCGAGAGTTCTTTCACGACAGCCGACCAGGCAGCATCCACGTTCTTGGCATCGTAACCCCCTCCACCCATCGCCAAGATGCGCCCTTCACAGGTCTCGTGCGCGAGCTGGTGGAGCCGTCTTGCGGCGTACGCATGCGCCGCGGAAGAGTATCGGAGGTGCGTCAATGGGTCCCCCTGGAGCCCGTCGGCCCCGCACTGGAAGAAGATGAACTCTGGCGCGAGCCCCAGCAGGAATTCGTATGCCCTGTCGAACGCCTCGATGAACTCGGCATCGCCCGAACCTGCCCGGAGCGGAAGGTTCAGCTTGGTACCAACGGCTCCGCCTCTCCCCGTCTCGCTCGCGTCTCCGGTCCCGGGGAATAGCGAACGCCCGTCCTCGTGTATGTCTGCGATGATCACACAGGGGTCCGACTCGAAGCCGTAGAACACCCCATCACCGTGGTGCGCGTCGATGTCGACGTAAGCCACCTTCTTCATGCCATCTTGGCGCAGGGCCCGGGATATAGCGATGGCCGCGTCGTCGAAGACGCAGAAGCCGGAGGCCCTGTCTCGCGCCGCGTGATGGAGGCCCCCTACCGGGTTGAAGAAGTGGTGGAACTCGCCCCGCAACATCGTTTCCAGACCGTAAAGCGTGCCACCCACGGTGTACAGGGAGGCCTCGTAGACGCCGGGGAATGCTGGCGTATCCGGGAAGTCGAGGTACCCTTCTCCGGACTGCGAGGATGTCTTCACGAAATCGATGTACCTCTCGTTGTGGAAGAGCTGGAGGTCTTCCCTTGTGGCCTGCCTTGGCCTGATTACAATCATGTCGTGCGCAGGTCCTCCCTGCGCTCCATCGCTCATGCGCGCGAGAGACTCCCCGAAGAGCCGCGTGCGGGCGCTGTTCATAGGATGCCCTCCTGGAAATGAGTAGAGTGCGGACTCCGGACCATAGCTGACGCCCAGGTTCCATCGGGTGCTGCGGGGCGGCATGCATGCCTCGGTGGCGGCGCCACCATAAGAACAATCGCGGTGCTATCTGGATGCCTTATCTCTCAGGTCGAGGCACTCTGGAAGTTCGTCTTGAAGGCCTTGTTAGCTTTCCGGATGAGGAGACCGATTAGGAAGACCAATATTCCGATGGCGCAGAAGGATGCTGCTCCCTCGAGCGTGTTGATGGTGATTCCCCCAAGATACGGCGGAATGAACCCCAGGACGACTATTAGAGCTCCGACTATCATCAGGGTGATGGACCACTTCAATCCTATCGGCCTTCATCCCGGACGTGCTTCATGGGAATCTTGCTAGCGGCCTAGCTTTGAACTATTCAGGTTTTCGATTGCGTCTACGGAGCGGGAGGCGGGCCGCTCTTGGCCTTCACGAGCAGGTTCCCGAGCCAGACCTGATGGTACCGCTCCATATTCCCCGGCCTGAGGGAGTTGCTGAGGCGCGCCAGGAGGCCGTTCTGGTTCTCCTCCGTCACGACGTGGCAGCCTGACGGCGTCCTCTCCATCAGCCACGTGTGATACACGTCAATGCCCGTCGCCCTGGCGCTCCACGCGAGCCGTTCGAAGGGGATGAGTTCCTCAACCTGAGAGGTCAAGCGGGCCCCGAAGGTCTTCCAGCTGAACCTTGTTCCAAGCTTGAGTTCGTGCCCCCCCCTCCCTCGATCATCACATCCTTTGAGTTGCTGTACCATGTCGGCCAGAGGTCTGCCCGCACGAGCCACGGCCAGACCGACTCGGGAGCGACAGGCATGTCAAGTTCGTTGTGTGCATGCACAGCGGTTCGCTCGGGAGCATATTTCTCAGGCCAGCGGATCAATGCTGAAGATGTCAGCGTGGAAGTCACTATTATGGACTTCTGCCGCGCGAGCCTGGGCGCTCCGTGAAACCGCGATAAGTTTTAGTTCCGGGGCTCCGCGGAATTCGAGATAGCCGGCGTTGCCCAAGCGCGATTCTGAGTTCCTCTACCTTACCACGCGTGGGTGGAAGACGGGCAGAGCTCACCAAATCGAAATCTGGTTCGCAGAATACGACGGTAAGTATTACATCGTCTCCGAGTACGGACGCAGGGCCCACTGGATTCAGAACTGCGCGCGAGAGCCGAAGGTCTCCTTCAGAGTGGGAGAAAGGATGACAGATGGGACAGCCAGGGTGGTCGACGGTGAGGCCGAACCGGTGCTGGTCGGTGAGGTTACCGCCCGAATGAAGTCGAAGTATGGATGGGACGATGGTCTGATACTGGAGCTCACGCCCGTGCGTTGACGACGGGACCCTGTCGCCAATCCTTACTCGGCTGAGACGCTGAAGCTGTCCCTCATCTTGGAGCGCAGTAGCGTCTGCACCTCTTGCAGGCTGTCCTGTGGGACTTTGACCCGCACCTTCCTTCCTTCCACCGATATGGTAAGGCGAGCCCCCTTGATCTGCGCCCCAGAGACTACCGAGTAGGGGATTCGAAGGGTCACGAGCCCTTTCTCCCGGACTTCCTGGACGGACATGCTGGCGATCTGGTCGCGCCTTCCCTTCGCGAGTCTCCCGCTTGTCACGTAGATGAGTGCGGCGACAGCGGCCCCGATTATGACGCCGACTATGCCCAGGAGGGCGGTGAGGCCCACGAGGACCACGATTCCGAGCAGGGTGATCGCCTGCGGGACGAGCCTCACCTTCAGAATCGCGTCGTCTGTGAACCAGTAGTCATGATAGGAGCCGCCCCAGATTCGCAAGACTTCGGTCAAGCGGGCAGGAAGACGGGATTTTTCTATATAAACCGTCAGGCATCTTGGCAATCTGTCGCAGACGCGGTCGCTCTAGTCGTTCAGAAATCTCTTGATCCCGGTCCCGAACATCAGCATCGTCAGCCAGAACCCTGCAAGAAGCGCGACCAGATCGTAGTCACTATACAGGTTCAGGGCGAGCAGTCCGACGACTATCACGGTCGCTGCGACGAGGTTCGAGAGGCCCCAGAGCACGTTGGTCCTCGGAGAAGATTTCTGCCCGAAGGGGCTCCTGAAGACCTTCCCGGCCGCGCCGAAGACGAAATGGGGCACGCCGTTGGCGAGGAGGAAACCGATTATGAAATACCAGATGAGGAAGAGTTGCAATGCCAAGCGCGATACTTAGCCCCAGGAAGTGATGTCGCTCACTTGGTGTGAGCCGGCTTGTACACGAAGGACTCGACCAGGACCCTGACGTCCTTCCCCTGCTTCCTTGATTGTTTCGAGATCTCATCGCGCCTTCCAGGAGGAATCTTGTTCCAGTAGCGTGCTACCTCGTCCTTTACCTCGTAAACATAGTACTCGCCCTGCTTGAACGGGACGTCGCGGCCCTTCTCTACGACCGGAGCCGCCCCGTCGTCCTTGACTCTGATTGAAGTCATGCCTTGTACCCCAGAGGAATCTGGTTAAAAGTGCGACCGTTCCGCGTCCCACGAGCGGTCGGTAACCGGAAGACGCTGGGAGCGCTTCATCTTCCGGCTTCGCTGATGGCCGATTCCATCGCGGCGATTCCAAAGTCAATCTCACGTCTCGAGATGATCAGCGGCGGCTCGAGCCTGACTACGTTGCCGTAGAGGCCGCCCACCCCTATCAGGAAGCCTTTTTCCTTCATTAGGGTCTTGACTTTGGCGGCCTCCTTCGCCGCTGGAGTCTTCTTGCTATCTTTGACCAGCTCCACCCCTATCATGAGCCCCTTGCCGCGGACCTCCCCGATAAGGGGCTGCTTCTCGCCGACCTCCTTCAGGGAGCGTATGGTGTGCTCGCCGACCTTCCGGGCGTTCTCTTCCAGCCGCTCCTCCTTGATGACATCCAGGGTCGCGAGGGCCGCCGCGCACGAGACCGGGTTCCCGCCGAACGTAGAGAAGTGATCTCCCTCCTGGAACGCAGAGGCGACCTCATCCGTGGCTATGAAACCCCCCAGCGGGAGTCCGCCGCCGATTCCCTTGGCGAACGCCATGATGTCTGGTTCGATGCCCCAGAGCTGGGAGGCGAACATCCGGCCCGTGCGCCCCACTCCCGTCTGGACCTCGTCCACAGCGAGCAGGATGTTCCTTTCGCGGCAGATCTGCTGAAGCCTCGGGAGGTAAGTGTCGGGAGGCGTGAGGATTCCTCCTTCTCCCATTATGGGTTCGACGAGCACCGCTGCGACGTCTCCAGAGGCGTACTCGTCGATGAGTTCCGCCATCTCGTCCGCGCACGTTTTGCCGAACTCGTCGGGGGTGAGGCTGCCACCCCTCCTGTAGTGATAGGGTGCGGGCGCATGAAAGATCCCCGGATATGCCGCGTAGTGCCCAAGATGCTGCTTGTACTTGTTTTGGCCAGTCAGGGACAGGGTGAGCGAGAGCCTGCCGTGGAACGACCCCTCGAGTGATATCAGCGTCGAGCCGTTCTTCCCGCGTGTGTAGGCGTACTTCTTCGCGAGCTTGATCGAGCCATCGATGGCCTCGGTGCCGCTGTTCGAGAAGAACGTCCTCTGGAGACCCTTCGGGGCCACCTCGGCCAGCCGCCTGGCGAGGAGCGGCATCACTTTAGTATGATAGTAATTGGAGACGTGCATGAAAAGCCCCGCCTGCTCCCGTACTGCGGCTACCACTTTCGGGTGGCAGTGGCCCACGTTGTTCACCGCGATTCCGGCGAAGAGGTCGAGGTAGTCCCTCCCGTTAGTGTCTGTGATCTTGGTCCCCTTCGCACTCGCTACCACCAGGTCGACCTGATGTGGAAAGGACCGGATTAAGTACTCGGAGTCGTCCTTGGTCACCGATTTCAAGCTGAAAGAGAGCATGAGTGGTTCTAATTATCCGTTACAGTAGTCATCGTGGGTGAACTCGTTCTCGACCGGACGGAGAGGAAAGAGAATTTAGGGGTTGCTTCCAGACGTCGGCCCCAGTAGACATGTACGGTGTTCATAGCAGATGAGTGATGGAGACGCAGTTTCAAAGACGGAGGTCATGCTGAAGGACCACGAGAGAAGGATCAAGCTCCTGGAGGAGCAGCTGGCCGGGAAAAAGGCCGTCGAAACGAAGGTGGCCGCTCCCGCTCCTGTCGTCGCGCCCGCCCCTCCTCCCGTCTCGCAGAAACCCACTGTCAGGCAGCTGGTTCTCGAGAAGGGTCCTGCAGACGACGTCCAGAGATGTGTGGTGATAGCGTACCATCTCGAGAAGCGCGAGGAGTACAAGTCCTTCAACGCCAAGGACATTGAGAAGGGCTTCGTGGACGCGAGAGAGAAGGTACCGGGCAACGTCGCCGACAAGATACTCAAGAACGTGTGGAAGGGCCACATGATGCAGGTGCCGGAGGAGAAGGACGGGCTGAAGGCCTACGTCCTGACCAACACCGGGATAAAGTTCGTCGAGTCGGGGCTGAAGCAGGCGTAGCGGGCTGCGGGCCTATGCGGTGTTCGGCATCTGCAGGGCTTCTAGGAAGTACTTCGGGAACAGGTCCCTGTTCCTGACCACGAACCTCGTGAAGTTCGAGTCCAGCACGTAGGTCGTCGCGTGGTCCGTCTCGCTCCTGACGCTTCTCCCGTAGGTCTGCACGAGCCTGAGTGCGGTCTGCCAGTCATACCATGCGGCGTCCTTGTCCAGTTTGACCCGCGTCCGCCTCTCCGAGAGGTCCGGGTACGGCACCTTCACGACCACCTGGAACCTCGACAGGTCGTCCTTGAGGTCGACCCCTTGATAGAGGCTTGGTGAGATCAGGACCGATGCGCCTGTATTGCCATGCGTCCTGAGCAAGGCCGACCTGCTGGAGCTTCCCTCGGTGCTCACCAGTCTTGCCCTGTTGAATTCGGAGACGTGCTCGATGATGTAGTTGGCTTGCTGGTAGGAGGTCGTGTGGACGACTCCCCGCTCCCCTGAGTGTCGGTCCATTATCGCGTCGATGGCCTTGGCTATGCTCTCCAGGGACGAGTCCATGCTGGCCCTGTTCAGCTGGGCGATGTCCATGGCATGGATCCTCCTGTTCTCGACGGGGAAGGTCGAGTCCGGTATCCTGATGAAGCACGCGCGCTCTTCGGGTATGCCGAACGTCTTGCAGAGAAGTTCGTCTGAGGACAGCGTAGCGGACATGAGCATCACCGTGTCGGCTGAATCGAAGAGCTCCTTCGTGTATCCGCCAACCTCGAGGGGCTGGAAGACGACCTCCTCGACCGACTCTGTCCCGTCCTGCATCACCACCCTCCTGACCTTGTTAACGACCCAGTTCGCTGGGCTTCGCTTGAGCTCCTCGATGAACCCTTCGAGCGAGCGCTGAGCTCCCTTTGCGGTGGCCACCTTGTCCTGCATCTCCGGGTCGTCGAGGCGCATCTCGATGAAACTATCGAGCACCTCGTTCGAGTTGCGCAGCACGTCCAGCCACGCAGCCGCGTCCTCCTCGCCCTTGAGCGGGATGACTGCGTTCCCGTCTCCCGTCCCCGCACGGTAGGAATCCAGCATCGACCTCTTCAGCGAGTACGAGGCGAAGCCGACCAGGTGTTTCTCGAGGTCGTGGGCCTCGTCGCAGACCAGGAGCTTCCTCTTTGTGACGTCGTCCGTATACATGAGCTCGCTGAGGAAGAATGAGTAGTTGGCCACGGCAATCTTTGCCCGGAAGGCGTCCCATTTCTGCTCGTAATACGGGCACAGCTTCCGTTCCTTGAGGTGCTCGCACTTGGAGTTCTTCGTATGATGGCCTCGCTTGTGCTCGTCGTACTCTTCGAAGCTGAGGTAGTGGGGGCACTGGTCGAGGGTCCAATCCACCTCGCACCTCCCCTTGTTGCAGGCCACGTGGTGCCCGGTTGACGTGGGGACGCAGCAGGTGAAGTTGGACTTGCCTATTACGGGCGGGAACGAAAAGTCGCTGGAATACTGGTCCTGGAGCTGCTTGGTCGACGTCAAGAGGTAGGCCGTCCCAAGGTGCCTGCACAGAGCGGCTGCCACAGCCGACTTGCCGAAGCCCACAGGGGCCTCAAGCAGGATGAACTTCTTGTTCGATGCCAGGGCCGCTTCAATCTGCTCCATTACCTCCTTCTGGAAGGGCCTCATGGACCTGAACGGGAAGCTCTCGCTCAGGACGGCCTTCCTCACCTGCTCGGTCGAGCCGCACTTCGGGCACTTTGCGAAGCCGCGGATGCCCGTCTTCATGCGGGTGCCGCACTTGGCGCAGAAAATCATTAGGTGATTCGCACGCCGTCGATTTGCAATGGATTTAGGTCTGCGGTGGGTTCCGGCGCGAGTATTCCGGTCTTAGTTCCACACAGTCTTGGTCCCATCTTTGGCGAGTCCCCAACTCCAGGAGAGCCTGGGCTTGATCCGGATGTAATCGCCCTTGCCGAACTCTCCCTTGCGCACGACGACGTCGGCCACTCCGTTCACCCTGACCCCGCGCACCTTCCAGGGCTCCACCGAGACCAGGTCGTCTATGACGATTGCTACCTGCTTGTTCCCGTTCTTGATGTTGAGATACCGGGGAGTGGAGTGGAGAATTTCCTGCTTGATGCTCCCTATGTAGAAGTATTTCCCGTCGAATTCGAAGCCGACCGGCGCCACGTTGGGCTTGCCCTTGCGCGTTGCCGTCGCGATTCTGGCGAGAAACTGTGATTTGAGATATTTGACCTCGGCCTTGTTGAACATGTAAAGTTGGTGTCTGGGCTGTCTAAAAAGGATGCTGACTCGGCCTCAGGGTCGCGATCCGACTCGGCCCGAAACAATAGCGGAAGTGAGCTGCTCAGGCCTGAGGCCTGATGCCCACGAATATCGTGTCGCTGAACAGCACTGGCTTCGCCTTCCCGTGGAGATCCCAATCGGTGAAAACGCGCAGCTTCGTGAAACCCACCTCTCGCATCTGGAGCTGGAAGTCTCCCTTGCTGAACAACCCGAGGCGATGGACGTCGTTCCTGAGGACTATCGTCTCAGGGCCATCCTTGATGAGATAGCTGAACGCGATCTCGCCCGAATCTTCCTTCCGCGTGGAGACGCCCAGCCGGGCCCCCATCATCCTGCCATCGTCGAATATGTCCTCGCCTCTATAGCCGTCCACGAAACCTTGCTTCGTGAAAGGAGTGTCGAAGGCCACGACCCCGCCCGGCCTGGTATGGTCGTACATCCCTCTCAACGTCTTCTTGAGGTCGGACGAGGTCCTGTTGTACGAGATCGAGCTGAAGAGGCATACGACCGCATCGTAGGTCTCGCCCGGTAGGACCGCGTTGAGGTCTCGCATATCCCCCTGGACGAAGTTCGCCCGCCTTCCGAGCTTCCTCCGCGCCACTCGAAGCACGTCCTCGCTGATGTCCACCCCCGTGACGTGGTAGCCCTTCGCGGCCAACAGCTTCGTGTGGTTCCCGGTCCCGCACGCCACCTCCAGGATGTCGTGAACCTTCGCACCGTAGCGGTCGAACACCCCGACGAGGAAATCGACCTCCCTGCCATAGTCCTTCGACCAGTAGAACTTGTCGTAGTACTCTGCGAGCTGAGAATAGAGCGCGTGCCTCTGCATGGCCCTAACTCCGTCGCACACGTAATTATGTTTGAGAGACTAAGCACGAGATAAATAACCCGCCGGGATAATGCCTAGTATTGTACGAGACAGAAGCCGAACTGTCGGAGCTGGAGAAGCTCGTCGAGAGGAGCAAGTTCAAGTCCGGTGACCACCTCAGCTCGCTGTTCGGGCAGGGAGAGTGGCTCTCGGGCGAGCAGGTAGCGCACCACCTTCAGGGCATCGGTAACGTGGCGCTGGCCACAGTGAACTCCAAGATGGAACCGAGGGTCGCACCCCTGGAGGCCGTCCTGTTCCATGGGAGATTCTATATCGCCGTGCAGAGCGACTCAACCCGCGTGAGGCATCTCACGAAGACACCGGTGGCGAGTCTGACCTACACCAGGGATGACGACGTGTTGATTACGGTCAACGGCGATACGACCTTCGTCCACAAGGGAGAACCGGATTTCGCCGGCCTCGACGCCGAATGGAGCAAGAAATACGGAGGGAGCGTCCGGGACACCTTCGTGTTCATCAAGCTTGTGCCGACCAGCCTAGTCGCTTTCGCGATCAACCCCGAGCTCTTCCCCACCGCGTGAAGACAGATGGAGCGTCTAGGACCCGAGGACTATCTCAGCAATAGGTACATCAGGAAGCTGCTCCGGCTGGCAAACGCGACGGGCCGGGACGTGTTCTACGACCTGGGCTGCGGGACAGGCCAACTGTGCGTAGTCGCAGTCACGGAGTTTGGCGTGAAGAGGGCCGTCGGGATCGAGCTGCACAGGGGTCGCGCAGTCAAGGCCGCTGAGCGAGTGCGAAAGCTCGGCCTCGCCGACAGCGTCGAGATATGGAACGAAGACTACATGGAATCCGACCTGCGCAGGGCGACCATAGCCTACTGCGGCCACACCGAGGTGGAGGAAGACGTCCCTTATCTCGAAGAGCAGCTCCGGAAGGGCTCGCGTTTCGTGTCCCTCTTCCTTCCCTTTGTCGGAGTCGTACCTTCCGCGGTGGACTACCCCTTCTATGCGATGGACGTGCCCTTCAAGAAGACCGGCGACGTCTCCCTCTGGATATCCAAGGTACTCTCGAGGAGGGCGGGCGTCGAAGAACTGTATGAAGAGCTGGACACAGACCGCGAGTACCGATACGACAAGCGAGCCTTCAAGCGACTGATGAAGCTCAGGTTCGGAGTGTAGCTATCCGGAGACCTCTCGAGTCTCTTATCACGGCGGACGCGTCTGAATCACTATACTTTCCATCCCTGCCCATTCTAAATAGGCGAGCCAGGCACTGCAAACCATGGTATTCTTCAAAGACGAAGGAAGCGAATTCGACGCGCCGCTAGACAAGGTGTGGAAGCTGAACCAGTCTGAAGGGGAGCACAGTCACCCCAGCCTCAAGAACCCGGCATCCTCGGTCGACGGGGAGCACCCGATTCTGAGCTACGAGACGCAGATGCCCGACGGCAGCTGGGTGAAGAACAAGGTAAGGATGAGCGTGTTCCCACCGATTGGGATCATCTTCGAGAACGTCGAGGGTCCTCTGAAGGGTTCCGTCTCCTTCCAGTACTACACACCTAAGGGGGCAAAGACCAGTGTAACGGTCGTCGGCGAATGGAAGGCTGCGGGTATCCCGGACGCGCAACTGCACGCCGTGGGGATGAAGTTCCTGGAGACCGTCTTCAGCGAGGACAAGGCGAACCTGGCAAAGATGTAGAGGGGATAACTTCCCCTCCCCTTCGGGGATAGGCGCGCCTCTGCTCATATGATTCGGGAAGAGCAGGACATTTGGCACGTCAAGTTGATATATGAAACGGCTGCTTGAGGGAACATGGGAAACTCGCTAAAGCTCGAGGGCATAATCCCGCCAATAGCTACCCCTTTTACGAAATCCGGAGACATAGACTTCGAGGCTCTGAAGGAAGAGGCGAAGTTTCTCGCAAACTCTGGGGTGAACGGCCTAGTGGTGGGAGGCAGCGGCGGAGAAGGATATGCCATGTCGGCGCATGAGCTAAGAGAAGCCACGAGCGCGGTCAAATCTACCGTCCGAAAGATACGGGGAGACGGTTTCCCGGTTCTCGCAGGCGTCATCAGGAATTCCACTCGGGAGGCGATCGAGTACGCCTCCGCGGCGAAGGAGGGCGGCGCGGACGGACTTCAGATGACTCCCTTCCCGGTCTACCTTTACAGACCGTACATCGAGGAGCTCGTGGAGGGGTTCAGGGAGGTCGGCGCGACCGTGGGGCTGCCCATCGTCATCTACAACGTCGTGCCCACCAACAAGATTTCTGCCCGCGACTTTAGGAAGATGTCCTCGGTGGAGCAGGTCGTCGCCATAAAGCACAGCGGGATCGACATACACGCCCTCGGAGATGTGATTCTCGAGGTCGGGGACAGGTTCACGATCCTGAGCGCGTTGGACGACATGCTTCTCCCTTCGTTCGTCCTTGGCGTGAAGGGCTCGATATGCGGGGCGAGCATGATGCTCCCCGACCTGTGCCTGGAGATGTTCAAGCTATACAAGCAGGGGAGGGTCGAAGAGTGCGTGCCGATTCACTGGAAGATCTTCCGGGTCGTAAGGGCGACCATGCATCGCGGCCCCAATGACATCTTCCCTGACATGATAGGCAGGATAAAGTTCGCCATCACAGCACAGGGTCGAAACGTGGGCTACATGCGGGCGCCCATGTCCCTGCCCGGGGAGGAGGCGAGGGCCGAGATCCTGGCCGCTCTGAAGGCTTCCGGGAGGCCCACAAGTCCGGCGGTCGCGCTCGAGATGGCCGCCAAGTAGGCTTCCGGAGACTTTTCGCTGGCCCAGACGAGCCTGAGAAGCCTTTTATCTCTGAATCGGCTCCTCTTCTCTGAAGCTGGATGGCAAGAGCTGTTCAGGTGAAAGCTGAGACCCCCCGTCTAGAGGATTATCTGGAGGCAATCTATCACCTGATACACGACAAGGGGTACGCGAGCACTCTCGACATCTCGGATACGCTGAAGGTCAAGCCGCCCACCGTCACGATCACAGTCCAGAAGCTGGCCGGCAAGGGCTACCTGATCTATGAGCCCTACCGTGGGATGACCCTTACTGCCAAGGGCGAAAAGACGGCCCTGTCCGTCATCTCGAGACACAATATCGTCTCCGAGTTCCTCTCCCTCATCGGTGTTGAGAAGAAGGCTGCCTATGAGGACACGGAAGGTATAGAGCATCACATCCAGCCTGTCACGATCCACAAGATAGAGAAGCTGGTCGATTTCCTCCGGAAGAACCCTGACTATCTGGACGCAATCAGGAAATACCTAGACGACTAGACAGCCGCGCTCATCGACAAGGTGGCTAGACGTATTGCGAGGGCATGCTCAAGGGTATCTTCGAGGACGAACTGGAATCAAAATCAAGGCGAGCGTCAGTCCCGAGGTCTGTATCTGAAGGTTCGAGCTCTCCGGATAAACCCTTAATTCGGCAAAGTTGTATATGGTACCCAACTTGAGATTGAAGGGCAAGATCGCGCTCGTCACGGGTGCGAGCAAAGGAATAGGGGCGTCGATAGCCAGTGCGTTTGCGCGAGAAGGAGCGCGAGTCCTCGTGAACTATCGGTCGTCGGACGCTGAAGCCAAGCAGGTGATCGATTCGATTCGTAAGTCGGGCGGCAAGGCGTGGCCCATCAAGGCCGACGTGTCAGACCCGCAGGACGTCGCCCGCATGTTCGATTTCATCTCGAAGAGATTCGGCAGGCTCGACATACTCATGAACAATGCTGGGGCAGCGGACGCGAGCATCTGGAATGCTAAGGTGAGCGAGATAACCCCCGCGATGTGGCAGAAGGTTCTGTCCGTGGACGTGGTCGGAGGATTCCTGTGCGACCAGGGCGCCGCGCCTCTGATGACCAAGGGGGGTGTAATGATCAACATCGCTTCGACACCGGTCCTCGTGGGAGACACCCAGGGGTTGGTCTACGCCTGCGCCAAGGCCTCGGTCCTCACGAAGACCAAGATGCTCGCGAGGATGCTCGCGCCCAAGATAAGGGTAAACTGCATGATACTCGGCTCGATTGAGACGGGATGGGTGGATTGGCTGGGCAAGGAGACGCTGAAATCCTATCAGAGCTCGATATCTTTGAGGAGGTTCGGGAAACCGGAGGAAGTGGCGAGCGTGGCCGTGTTCCTTGCAAGCGACGATTCGAGCTACATCACCGGTGAGAGCATCGTCGTCGACGGCGGGGACGTTCTGGATTGAGAAGGTCCCACAAATCCAGGATTCGCACAGCTGGCTCTATTGTTGATTGAGCGAATAGCCGGATTGCTGGAGGTGAGAGATTGTCCGCATGGGAGGGGAGTCTTCGCGTTGAGGGACTTCGACGAGGGAGAGATGGTGGCGGTTGTGGTCGGAGGGAAGTTTGTAGCCCGTCCCAGGTCCACCAAGGGTTATGCCCTGCGCATAGGGGATGAGCTATATTGGGACGAAGCTTTGGACGACGACCCTGGCTACTGGAGCAACTTCCTGGATCATAGCGGCAGCGCAAACTGCGAGTTTGTGGATTTTGAGCCAACCCTGCCGGGCGCGAAGTTGATGGCGACGCGGAAAATCGGAAGGGAAGACGAACTGTTTTTGAACTACCGGGACTACCATCCTAGCAACCCTATCTTCTGAGATTCTAATGGTAGGAGAGCATTCGGCGGCTGCCCGTGTAATGGTCCCGGTCCAGTCAAGTTACCACGCATGAGAAAAGGTGCGTGGCTTGGCAATTGACACATAAATAATCAGCCGCTCAAAACTCATGCTGTAAAATATCATTGTCCGCCAAGATTCAGATAAGTGATGAGACCCGGGCCGGGCTCAACCGCTATGCTTCAGTCATGAAGAAGAGACTCGGCAAGAGGGTAACTTTCGACGAAGTGATTAGAGAGCTATTGGAGGAAGCCGCCCTCCGACCAAGCGTCTGACTTTTCGTCGGCAACTGGCGCCCGCATCACTAGGTAGGATCGGCGCTAGCTAACGGAATAGAGCAGCCGTTGCGATTCCGGCTGCAGCGCTGAATGCGAAGCCTATGATGAGTGCCACGATGAGCACCACTATCACGTACACGAGTACCTTGTCCTGAGGCGTGTTCAGCAGTATCGGGACCCCCTTGTAGAATATGTACAGCCCGTACAGCAATCCTATGATGGTCAGGAGGGAGATCGGCGGTATGGCGTACACTATGGAGATGAGAAAGACAGGCGTGTAGACGTAGGCCGCCAGAGTGGTCGCCATCGCCTGGTTGGTCTTCGTTCCAAATGACGGTCCGACCTTCCATATCACTATCCCCAGTATCACTACAGCCAGAAGCTCGAAGATGTAGGCAATAATCGCCGCTGGAATCGCGAAAGCGTACTTTCCGTCGTGAGCGTAGTACCATAGGTCACCTATGAGGGTCGCGACGAACGGAATTATCGCGAGGATGCCCACATAGTTGATCATCAGTGACTTTAGGGGAACAGCGGAACGGTTCTGCTTCATGTATGCGATTGGATTCTTGACAATGGCAATCGCCGTCTTGAAGACGCTTGTTATCGGCATTCGAGACGTTCCAATCTGTGAGGGGATAGGGACAGGGGCACCAGTGCCGGCCGCAGTTGGGGTAGAATCGGAGAGCTTAGCTCCGCAAGATTTGCAAAACACCGCATCGTCAGCATTGTTAGCTCCGCAATTCGGGCAGTACAAGTGCGCCCCCTTTTCGCGATGGCAGGGGATTTAAGGATGCGCCCTCAAAATCATCCCAAGCCGGCGGTCGACTCAGACCCGCGAATACCCTTCAACCTGGGAGCAAATTGCAGTGTACAGCCGGGTTTCATCATGCCAGCGCGCGGAACAATCGATTGCTGCCCTCTGGGACGGTCGGGCTCCCCAGACGAACTTACCTTGCTTGTAGATCGCCTCCGATTTATATTGAATGTGGGGCCGAGTCGTCCTCGCGCGAAGAGGAGGATGAAATTACTTGGATGATGCTTATAACCCGGCGCGCAGCCGATTGAAGAAGTTTGCAATGAGGGATTGGATTATAGGTCATCATGATGTACTAGGGTTCGACGCTGCCGTTCTCTGGAAGCGGAGCAATTTTAGCAGCCGCCCTTGCCACGGGAAATCGTGGTAGGCGTTGGCCGCCATGGAGAAGGAGGCAGAGTCGGTCCGGGAGACTCTCTCGAACCTGACCGGAGCGAAATTCGAAGTCTCGAATACCCCGGATGACTTTCGAAACCAGTCAATCAACCCGAAATGGTTTGTGAGATGCAAGGAAATGGTGCAGGCCAGGGACATCCCGTATGTGAACGAGGCCTGGAAGCAGCAGGATGGCATGATATGGCTGGAGTCTCTACCCCTCGGTGACACAATCGAATGGATCGAGGCGGCCTACGGTGAAGAAGCCGCCGCAAAGTCCATCGATGCAAATTACTCGGACTTTGGGAGCAAGAAGTTCCAGGTCGAGTTCGGTGGTGAGTACCCACTGGTCTATCAGAGGATACAAACCTACGACGAGGTGGCTGCGAGGGTCTCAAAGCTCCGGAAGGCCCATGTAGAGCTCAGGAACAACGGCTCGAAGGGTATAGTTGTGTTCACGTTCGCCGCGAAGTTTACGGCCGCCGATGTCAAGTCGCTGGGCGAGAAGATCGAGGCGAACGTCGAAGCACTGAAAGAAGCGTATACAGAGGCCATGCGGGTATAGGATGACTTTCGTGTCGCTTATCTGTGGTGTAACGATGATTAGATATGTCTGAATGCAAATTGTGCGATAGGGAAAAATCGATACTCTCGGTCACGGGGATGCAGATCCCTGTGGGAGTGAGATGCTATACGAAGCTCCTCACCAAGGATGTGATCTGGAACTCCGAGACGAAGCTGAAGAAAATAGAGGAGATGCTGAAGATAGGTTGAGGCTCAGAGCTTCGTAGCCCTTTCCGTAATCTCCGACCCTTCGAAGACGAATAACCTGGGTTTCCCGCCCTCGAGGCGAACGTAGGTGTTGTGGATTGGCATGGTAGTGATCCACGAGCCAGTATTCGCGACATTCTCCGCCGCGCTAACGAAGGGCCTGTGCGTATGTCCGAAGATCAGAACTTCGCCAGGCTTGACGGTCGCTCCGGCCTTCTTTTCGACCCCGCCAAGCTTTTCTTTGAGCCTTTCCTGAGGGTCGAGCTGCAGCATCTCGGCCGTGCGCCGGACGCTGCCCCTGTTCACGAGCATGGTCAGGACGTATGTCAGGTCGCCCTTGTCACGGGTAAGCGCCGCCCAGATGTGATTATCCCGGTCGCCCTTCTCGTCTGACATCGCGTGGCAGAGGGACTCCATGAAGTGCTCCCTTTGCATCTCGTCGAACTCCCAGCCATGCATGAACCTGTAGGTCGCGCCGTCTTTCTGCAGCACGAGGTCCTTCACAAAGTTGACCGGGTATCCCCGGCCCTGCAGCTTTAGAACATGAAAGTCATGGTTCCCAGCGACGTAATAGACCTTCATCGTCTTCTGCAGGAGGATGATCTGATCAAGGACGTCCTTGTTCTCGAGGAAGACGCCGGAGGCATCTCTCCTCCACATATCCACCACGTCTCCGAGAAGGACAAGGTCCGTCACGCTGGCGTCGGATTGAAGCTGAGTGAGGAAGCGGAGAAACGCGGCCTTATCGGCGGTTTCTATTCCGAGGTGTTGGTCCGAGACTGCTATGATTGCCAAGAATACTCTTCGTGAACTCCGCGTCTCACCTAGATAGGTCTTGTCAGCCCGGTCCCGGAGGGTCGACTGGAGGGCCGTTCCGTGGACAGGCTTCGTCGTGCCACCCAGTAGGACACATATGACGGGCCCGCAAGATAGCCCATCTAATCACCCTCTAGCGCCGAATGCCTTTATCCGGAGGCTCCAAACCGCATCCGATGAAAGTTGGGCTCGCCCTGCGTTCGACGGTGTTTGGCCCGTCGTCGATTGCCAAGATGATTCCCCTGCTGGACAAGTCCGAGGTCGACTCCATATGGTTCCCGAGCGTGGGGCCAGCATTTGACGCGCTCGACATGTGCGGCATTTCCCTCGGCGAGAGTCGTCGGCTCCGCGTCGGCACCGGCGTGATAACTTCAGCCGATTATGACGCGGCCCAGCTACTCGCACGTGTCCATACCCTGAGCGAGGGATCGGAGGGGAGGTTCATCCTGGGCGTGGGGACCGGCTCCGGCATAGGACACGCGGCTATAGAGCGGCTCGTCGAGGTGGTGACAACGCTTCGCTCTGGCTATCCTGAACGACAGAAGCCTCCCATGTTCTTCGCCGCGCTGAAAAAGAGGACGCTCCGTGCGGCATACCTGAACGCCGAGGGCGCAATCCTCAACTTTTGCTCTCCCAGCTACGTGCAGAGGATAATTTCGAACGACGTGCGCAGGGAAGGGTTCACACTAGCGTGCTACATCAAGCTCTTCTTCGCGGAGGAGGAAGCGGTCGCCAAGAAGATACTCGTAAATGAGATGAAGATCTACGATAGCATCCCGCAGTACCACGTGATGTTCGGGGATGCCGGGGTCTCAGACGCAATCGGAAGGCTCGACGCGGCATCGGCCATTCCTGAAGTCCTGCTGGAGATCTCCTCGGCCAACCCTACCAACGATGAGGTCGTCCGAACCCTCGCTGGTTTCCGCAGTGCTGGAGTCGACCTTCCCATCCTCTACCCGTATGTCTCAGGAGACGACCAGTACAAGGCGGCTGTAGTCGAGAGGCTCGGTACGTTAGTGTGAGGACTGAGGGGAAGTGGGTATTGCGACAGCAAGAGGAGGAGGTGGGATGACGACCGGGCCTTCGGAGGGCGCGGAGGTTTCCGGAAAAGGCTTCGGAGACGTGATGGGAGAGGTGGATGACAAGGTCTTACGAATGGAGTTGATTGGGCCCTCCCGTGACTATCAACCAGCACGGCGGCTATTCGGCGAGGAAATTCGAGATTAACCCGGTAACTTCGGCCGGCCTCTCCTCGAGAAGTGCCCTGTGTTCTCAAGGACCGTAAGCTTCGACCCTTTGATGTCCTGATTCAGACGTTTGCCATGCGCAGGCTGCGCGAAGGGGTCATCCTGTCCCCACAGAAGGCTCGTCGGCTCCGGCCTTCGAGTAGAACACTCTGCTTCCCTTGACGTCGATGAGGCTTCCAGCCTCTGCAGGATTCTCGAGCGGCACACTCCGGTCGGCGGACTTTGGGCTGATACGTCGTCCTTCCCCTTTCAGGATAGCTTGAACCAATCAAGTCCATAGCTTTAACTACTAGGTAGCCGGAGTGTCGCTTACTGGATGGAATAACGGTAGGAGCGTGAATATTGAATGAGTTTCGGACAACGAGGAGGAGGAGGATACGGCAGTCGTAGTGGTGGAGGATTCGGTGGCAGAAGTAGCTCCGGTTCTTTCAACAAGCCCGTTGAAGTCGGTAAGGAATACAATGTTAGTATCACCGACACCAGCAGGCGCGGCGACGGTATCGCCAAGGTCGATGGATTTGTGATCTTTGTACCCGGTACAAAGTTAGGCCAAAACGTAAGAGTTAAGGTCACGCAGGTCTCGGACCGCTATGCATCAGGACAGGTCATAGAGGGTCCAGCAACGGCTACGGCACCAGCCTCTGACAGTACAGAGAAGACCGCGTAGCAGCAGATCGTAAGGTCTGCTCGACAATGACTGGTTGGTCCCTCGGATCAACCACGCCCCTTTCTTATTATGAAAGCAAAGCCAAGGTCGGCACTATCTTGATTTAGACGTCCTTGATTATCACATGCCTATGACACGTCGAATTCGGGACGATTACTAGTCAGCGCCCCGGCAGAATGACCGTCTCATGTGGTTGTGAGGATGAACTCCTTGATTTCCTTGCCGTTGAGGTTTACTAGAGTGCCTCCGTAAGATTCCGTCGCCGTACTCGCTGCCCGGATTAAGGCAGAGCGTCCTCCTAATCCTCAGTAACCCCTTACTCGTGTATGTGCCTGTGGAGTCCCAGAAGCAGCTGGTGCTTCTCGATGTAAGCCCTGACCGCTGTGCTCCCACATGGATTATCTTCACGCTGAAGGCATGAGTCAATACGCGACTTCTTGGGTGGAATACATGAGTCCGCCGCAGTGAAACAGGCATTTTCCGCCGCCCATGGTCATCGAGTCGGTATAGGTCGGGCAACTATTGAACTCGCAGTTGGTGCTGGCCACGTTTCCGGATGGCACATAGAAGGTCACGTACGTCGTCGTCATGGGGTAGATCGTGACGGTCCCATTGTAGGTCTGTCCGGAGTAGACGAACGAGACCGCGAGCGAGCCTGCATAGGGGAGGCTGCCAGCGCCCGGGACCTGGGCCCACCCGGTGGAGTTCGTGACGAGGGTCGGGAGGGAGGCGGTACCGCAGGGCCGTCCGTCCACGCTCGGGCCCGTCTGCACGACCTGGATTTGCTGGTCCGGGACCGGCTGACCCTGGTCGGTCACGATATCGAGGTACACCGGGCCTCCTCCACCTGACACTGGACAGGATGTCGTTGTCGTCTGACTTTGGGTCGGATTTTCGAGGAGGAAGGCCGCGTTCGGGCAGACAGGGTCCCAAGACACCGCGGGGGAGATGCAGAACTCCGTCGAGTTGGTGTACCAGATGGTGTAGACGAGGTTCGGCTGATTGACGCTCGTGAAGGTATAGTTTGAAACATAGTAGTAGTTGCCGTTGTACAGGATCAGAACAGCGGTCGAGGATTGGTTCGCGGCAGAGGTGCAGTCCCCGTGCACCGCGCAGCCAGGTATGCTGACTGCCTGGCCGCTGACGGTCGCGTTGGCGTTGACTATCAGCGCGTAAGGCTGAGCTTCCGTCATGTTCACCGTGACGGTCCGGTTCGAGACGACGACTTCCGTGACGGTGAGCGAAGCAGCGCCTGAGACGGTTTCCGTTATGGTGTTCGTCATCGTGTTCGTGCTGGTGACCGTCCTCTGGCTCGCAAAGGGTGATGAACTGAGGAGCGCGACGGCGATCACGGCGCCTGCTATGACGATTGCCAGCGCGATACGCCCGGGGTGCCTTGCGTGGCTGTTCATCTGGATGAAGGAGCTACACGTTTTCATTAATAGTTTTGTCCGAATTTGGTTGGGATGGTGGTCCAAGGCACGCACGCGGAGTGCTTCTCTTGGCTCACTTTCGCGGGCTCAGGAGTGTCAGCCGGCGCTTGGGGGACAATGCAACCTCTTTATCAGATGACGAGCGCGGGTTGGGTTGAAGCTGGATTGAGGAACTCCCTGAAGGCGAAACTCAAGGAGGGAAACGCCGTCTATGGTATCGGCCTGTCGATCGGTCATCCTGAAGTTGCCGAGATGTTAGGGAAGATTGGGTTCGACTGGGCGTTCATCGACACAGAGCACTCCCCCATGGAGGTGAAGGACGTCCAGTTGCTTCTCCAGGCCATGAGTGCGTCCAGCACTGTCCCGATCGTGAGGGTGCCCTGGAACGACATTGTCATGATAAAGAGGGCGCTCGACATCGGCGCGTACGGGATAATCGTCCCCTGGGTCAACACGCGCGAGGAGGCGATAAGGGCGGTCCAGGCGGTCAGGTACCCGCCGGAGGGTCTCAGGGGCTTTGGTCCCAGGCGGGCTTCGCTCGGGGACCCGGACTACGTGAAGACCGCAAACGATGAGCTGCTGCTCTGCGTCCAGATAGAGACGGAGCAGGCCGTGAACAACATCGACGAGATTCTCTCGGTCGAAGGCATCGACGCTACCATGATCGGGCCCTACGACCTCTCCCTGTCTCTCGGGGTGTTCACCGAGTGGGAGAACCCCAAGTTCAAGTCCGCAATCCAGAAGATCCTGGAATCGTGCATCCGCCATAAGGTCGCCCCCGGAATCCTCGCGGAGGACGATCTAGAGAAGAGGGTCGCGGAGGGGTTCAGATTCATGTTCGTGACGACAGACGCAGCGCTCCTCAGCGACGGCGGGAGCGAGGTCCTCAAGCGGTGCAGGGCCGTTCCCGTTTACTAAGGCATCACATTCCATCCAGCAACCCAGCCGTTCGCTCTTTCAGTGGATCGGAGTATCCATCACGACGGTCACCCTTACTTCTTTGGCTTGTTAATTCTCGCCTGCACTTCAGTCTTTGCCCAGGTCTTCGCGTTCGTCCACGGGTTGTCGGTGTAAACCTCTCTCCACGACCCAGCGTCCTCGTACTTCCCCGTCTTCTTCATCGACTCGAGCCAGCCGGCGATTCCGTGGTAAGCCAGGCTGGGCGAGACTTCGTCGGGGTTGAACCTCACCTAGACGACCGTCTGGGGTGGCAGCTTCTTGATGGAGAACCTTCCTCCCGTCCTCACCTTCCGGTTGACTTCGATCTGGGCCTCCCATCGTCTCTTCTTTTCCGGCGTCTCTGGCCCGTCAATTTCATAGAAGAACCACCTGCCAGTTCGAAGCCTTCTCTTCTTCGCCCATTTCATGAGTTCCTCGAACTCGCGTCGCATCATGTCGTCACCCGTGTGGGGCCCGACGTAGGTCAGGCTAGCAACCGTGGAGTTCGGCTCCTTCTTCGTCCCTAGGTCTACGACCAAACCTCAGTGATTTACAGGACAGACGACGGTATTAGCTTTTGGTCCTGGCCGTGCGGGGAATCGGAGGCGAAGAACATCTGACGTGCGCAGGACTCGTTGCACTGACCTTCTCTGCCTCCCGGCAGGTTCCGTGCCCACAAGGCTCTGGACACACTATTTAGCACAACGCGTGAATGGTCCCTTCTCAAGACTTATTATCATAGAACCGCGCACGTCCAAACAGGAATACAATCTTGCGAATACAAGCGGCTTCGAGCGGTTCTCTAATGGCACGGCAGCGACCTGGAATCGGAGTCATTGTGATAGTGGTCGTAATCGTCGTCATAGTCGCGGTGGCTAGTGTGAGCGCCTACGTTCTGATATTTGCTAACTCGACGTCGACCTCGACGTCCACAACCACGGCCCAGAGTTCTGGTCAGAGCTCCACTCAGACCTCGACTACAACCAGCACGTCGACCACCACCATAGGGATCAGTGATGCTTCGTCGACCAGCACGGCGCTTACGACCTATAGCGGTACGTTCAACTTCACCAACCCAGCTGGCCCGTTCGGAGAATTGACCTTCAGCAACAACGACACCGTCAGGACATACAACTCGGTGCAGGTGGCGTCGGGTACGTTCACTTTCTCGCTCAATCCTGGCAACGCCTCGGGATCAGGAACAGGGAAAGGGACATTGACGGTGACCACGACGGGGTTCTGCAGCGGACGCACCACCCTCTCCTACACGTTCGGGATACCCGACGTTGCCGCAGTTGGCGGGAACATTACGGTCTTTATCGGGGACCCCACACCTGTGAACTTCACCGTGCCGCTGACCTGCACCGTTCAGCCGAATTCGGGATCCTCTAACGGTGATACCTTCCCGTTCCTCAGCATCTATCCAAACGAACTTAGCGTGCCGGTCCTCCCGGCGTCGGTAAATGAGACCCTCGGGGGCGGCATATCCTACGGTTTCACGATCGAGCCCATCAACTAGACCGGAATAACTTACGTCTCACTACACAGAGGTTCGGGGGCACTTCTGGAGGCTCACCCGGGCTGTCTACCGGGGCTGGATATGCTGTCGCCAGCCGCTTAAGGGATGGCCTTCGGAATGAACTTCAATGATATGGAGTTGGCGCAATGCCTTGTGTTCTTTGCCGTGAAACCCTCCCCCAGGAAGACATGGCCCAGATGGGCGCCGCAGTTGGCGCACTCGATCTCGGTCCTGTCTCCGTCGGCGTCGGGAACTCTCTTCACTGACCCCGGTATCTCATCGTCGAAGGCAGGCCATCCGCACCTCGCATCGAACTTGTCATCCGACCGGTAGAGGGGCGTCTCGCATCTCCTGCAGACGTAGGTCCCCGGCCTGAAGTTGGTCTCATACTCGCCGGAGAAGGGCATCTCCGTTCCCTTGTGAACTATGACCTGTTCCTCTTCTGGAGTCAATTTGTTCATCTTCAATGGTGTCGCTTCAGTGGTCTCAGGGCTATCCTGGATATTAAGTGCACCCATGCCGTGAGAGTCGCGCCTATGGTCAGGATGCAGGGGCCGAGGCCGGAGCGGATGCAAGAGTGAGGGGCTCCGCCATTGGTCAGGTGGTCCTGAGGACCGTCGCGGAACGCCTGATTAGCGAGGCCATGAAAATCCCGACGACAGAAAGTGCCACATCACCGAGGAAGGCGTATCGGAAGCCGGTGACTGTCGCGGATGCAGGTGTTATGGATCCAGCCAGACCGGCAGTGACCAGGCCGACTATCGTCACGGCTACCGCCAGACCAATCGGACCCCCTACCTGTGTCGAGGTGTTGATGAGTCCTGACGCGAGTCCTTCCTCACCTTCTCTGGCGCCGGTCAGCGCCGCTATATTGAACGCCGTGAAATTCGTCGCCGCTCCCAGCGAGACGACGAGCATGTCGGGCAACAACCCGGAGAAGTAGGGAGTCTCCACGGAGAGCTGAGTCAGCATGAGGAACCCCGCTGTCTGAATCGTCATGCCGCCAATCAGTACACGCTTCACCCCGAAGCGGGTGACGAGCCTCGCGGAGAGGTAGCCTCCCACCAACAGGAAGACCAGAGCGGTCGGGAGGAAGGCAGCTCCGGCCAAGAGTGCTGAGTATCCCTGAATCGTCTGAAGATAAATCGTAATGAGAAAGATCATCGCGCCCACCGTCGAGGTCGTCAGGATGGCGAGCGCGTTCGCGCTGAACACGGCTCCGCGGCGCAGGAACGCCAGAGGCATCAGCGGAGCTTCGGAACGATATTCGATCACGAGGAAACTCGCTAGGACGGCGCCACAGATAGCAAGAGATGCTATGGTCTGGACCGACTGGAGGCCCTGATTTGCCGCGTTTGTCAGTGCATAGACGAGAAGGGACAGCCCGGCCGTCACAGTTATCGCCCCCGGAAGGTCGAGACGCCTCTTGGAGAGCTGCCCTCGGCTCTCGAGGAGGAGCGTGGGAGCCAGGAGAGCCGCTATGATACCGATGGGGACGTTTACGTAGAACACGTACCTCCAGCCCAGAGTGGCGGTGAGGATGCCTCCCAGGAGGACACCCGCTGCAAAACCTGCAGACGAGACGGCTGCGAAGACGCTTAGCGCGCGGTTCCGTTCACGTCCTTCCGGGAATGATACGACGAGGAGCGACAGGCCTGTCGCAGAGGCGATGGCAGCCCCTACTCCTTGGACGGCTCTCGCACCGACCAGGATGACCTCCGACGGGGCCAGGCCTCCCGCCAGAGACGAAAGTGCGAAGATGAAAAGTCCTATGCTGAAGAGCCTGCGACGACCATAGAAGTCGGAGGCGCGGCCGCTGAAGAGTAGCAGGCCGGCGAAGGTCAGGCCGTAGGCGCTGACGATCCATTGGCTGTCGGCCAAAGATATCCCCAGTTCAGTCCTTATCGTCGGCAGGGCTATCTGAACTATGGAGAAGTCGAGGACTATCACAAACTGCGCAAGGACGAGCAGAGCCAGAATGATCGAAAGCCGTGACTGCGTCGGTAAGGTGTGCCTCGCCAAGGAAGAAATCAGGTAGCCCGACGGGTCAACCCTACCCCTAAATAAGAGTGGTATGATTATCAGACTAAGTAAGTATTATTACCCATGTGATTAGCCCGGTTTTTGTCCAGGCGCTGGCATTACGCGAAGTCGACCCATCTGGATTTCCGCGCTGATTCGTACGCGGCGTCTATCATCCTGTTCACGATCAGCCCGTCCTCGAACGTCTCGGAAGGTTGCTTTCCCTTCGAGATGGCGCCGATGAAATCTCTCATCTCGTCGACATATCCGTTTGTCACGTACTCGTTCCACGTGGGATAGGTCCATCCCTGGGTGGAGTCCGCCTTCTCGACTATGTAGCTGGTCGGCCTGTCGGACGCGACAGTGAACATCTTGATCCCGGTCTCGCGGCTCGAATCCACGTAGATTGTGCCCTCACTTCCGAAGACCTCGAGACGGATATCGAGGCCGCCTTTGGCAGACCAGCTGTTCTCGCTCTGACCTAGGACCTTTCCTTCGTGTCTCACCAGCACAAGGCTGTTGTCTTCCACGCCGGTATCATGGACCAGCGTCTGCTTCCACCCGCTGATGGCTATCGGTCTCTTGCCGAAGAGGTTGCGGACGACTTCCACCGAATGGCACCCCATGTCGAGCATCACCCCTCCGCCGGCCCTCTCGGCGTCCCAGAACCACTTGCTGTGCGGGCCCGAGTGGGCCTCTCTCGACCTGATCCAGGTAGGCTTCCCGATTGCGCCGCTCCGGATGAATTCTCTGGCCCGGGCGACCTGCGGCATGAAGATCTGGTTCTCTGCGTAGCAGTGCACCACGCCGTAGCGTCGCGCGGCATCGAGTGCCTTTCCGGCCTCTACCGAGTTGCGTCCCAGAGGTTTTTCACATATCACGTCCTTATGGTTCTCCACAGCCGCCGTTATCACCGGGAGATGCAGATCGTTCGGGAGCGCTACCAGGACGGCGTCTACCGAAGGATTCTTGCAGAGCCGCTCAAAACCATTGCTCCCGTGATACATCGTCTTGATGCCCCATCTTCTGCCGAATTCCTCTACGGTTCCCTCTCGCCTGCTCGCTACCGCGACAATCTGAGCCTCGGGTATGTCCTTCAGGGCGGGCACGAGAAAGTCATTGAGAATGAAACCGGCCCCCACCAGTCCCACTCGTACAGGCTTGTTCAGGCTAATCTCCTCGTTTCAGCATTAACTCGGTGCACTCTTCGCTGCAGGCCGTCGCATTTTCCACCTTGAAGCCGCCCGAGTCTCAGTGTCAGAAACCCCTGTATCCAATATTTCGCAGCGCCTATTATGGGCTTCGTCTCTGCCGAGAAGGGACCCTAGGATGAGTAGGTCGTGAGCTCGTCTACCTTCCTCACGACATCGTCGCCGATGCTGCGATCCGCGATCCCGACCGTCTCGGGCAACTGGTCGGCTTTCGATGCGCCTACTATCACAGACGTCACCGCTTCTTTCTTCAGCAACCAGCCGATGGCCAGCTCCATCAACGGAATCTTGTTTTCGGCAGCTATCGTCTGGAGCTTCTCTATTTTGTCGTAGGTAGCCCTGTCGGCCGAAGCGAGGAACCCCTGGTTGTACGCGCCTCGAGAATCCTTGGGGGCGGGCCTGTCCTTTGAGTACTTTCCGACTAGGAATCCACCCATCAGCGGACTGTATGGGAACACCCCCAAGTTCTCCCGGACGCAATAGGGGATGACGTCGGCTTCGGCATTCCTTCGAATCATGTTGTACTCCGGCTGATCTGCGATGAACTGCTCGTAACCCTCGCTCTCGCAGACCTGCGTGGCCTTTTCCATCTGCGCTCCGCTGAAGTTGGAGCATGCTATGTGACGCAGTTTCCCCTGGAGCACCAGCTCGTTGAGCGTGGACATGGTCTCTTCCAGAGGAGTGGCCTCGTCGAACGCGTGGATATAGTACAGGTCGATGTAGTCTGTGCGAAGCCTCTCCAGGCTCTGATTCACCTTGGCGATGATGTTTCTGCGGGAGGCACCCCCCTCAAGCCCGACCTTGCTCGCGATTACCACGTCGTTGCGATATCCCCGGACGGCCTTACCGATTATCTCCTCCGACATCCCTTCGGTGTATACGTCCGCCGTGTCGATCGAATTAATCCCGAGGTCGATGGCCTTGTTGACCATCCTGATGGTCTCATCCTCCGAGACCTGTTTGCCGAAGTTGTTGCTGCCGAGGGACAGCACCGACACGCTGAGCCCGGACCTGCCCACGTTCTTGTATCTCAAGAAACCTATCGGCTCGGGATGATTGTGGTCGGGTTATGAATTTATACCGTCACTTCCCTGATATCCCACGAGGCGATTGGCCGAGCCCAAAGTGACGGTCCTGACTCACCCGATGGTACTCGAGCAGCTCATGCTTGCTCGAGACAAGCGCATGAACCAGGTCGCTTTTCGTAGGGCCATCTTCCGTCCGGGGAGGCTCCTTGCCCACGAGTTCCCCAGGACTTTCGAGACCCAGGAGTTCCCGATAGAGCCTCCGCTCGGGAGAACGACCGGGTACAGGATAAAGGGCAACGACAAGACCGAGATTATAATGGTACTCCGCGCTTCGATACCCTTGTTCGAAGGGATGTACAAGGAGCGGCCCAAGGCTAAGACCGGCATGATAAGCGCCTGGCGCGACAAGGCCCCCAAATCTCCTCTAGAGGTAAAGTATGCGAAGATACCCGACGTCCATCCCGATGACGTCGTGATAATTGCAGACCCCATGCTCGCTACCGGTCACACACTAGTCGAGGTCGCAAAGGAGGTGGTGGAGAAGGGGAAACCGAAAAGGCTGGTCTTCTTCTCGGTGATAGCCGCGAAGCAGGGGATCCAGTACGTGATCAGGGCGTATCCTGAGGCTGAGTTCTACACATGCGCCATCGACCCGACTCTCGACGAACACGGGTACATCATTCCCGGCCTCGGTGACGCGGGAGACAGGGCATTCGATGCCCTCGAGGATTGAGACGCGTGCCCAGAGTCCTCTACATCGTCTGGTACGAGGTCGACCCATCGGTGGAGACCGAATGGGACGCGTGGATGAGCTCCAGTCATGTCCCTGAAGTGGTCCGGAGAGGTAATTTTCTGGGCGCGAAGAGGTATGTCATCAGGGAGGGAGACTCCGCCAGGTATGCTACCTTCTATGAAGCTGGAGACCCCGAAACCCTTCAGGCATACCTCGACGGTCCCTCGAAGGCCTTGCGAGAAGATTACAACAAGCGTTTCGGGGAAAAGACCAAGATCACCAGGACGTTCCTCGAAGAGACGTACTCGATCTAGACACGCTTGTCCTGTGGGACTCCAGACGCGCGCAGACCTCGTACGCTGGGTGCGTCCGCGGGAATGCCGTTCGTGTGTTGAGAGATGACGGAGACGCCTGGTCAGCCGCTCACGACCCAGCCGAGGTCTATGTTCCCTCCAACGCCGACTATTATCCCGTTGGGCTGGTCTGTTTTCATTATGCAACCTGTCGAATAGAGGAAGATGTGATAGTTCTCACCGATTGCTTCCTGGGCCTCCGCTGTCGTGTATCCTATCGTGATAGGAATCCAGGGCGGGCACTGATACGAATATGTCAGGGCGTAAACTCCAGTCGCGTTAGGCGCCGCCCTGATGGTGTAGATCATCACCGGATACGTCTCGTTGCCAATCGTCAAGAGGTGTGAAGTAGCTGTGTCCACGATTCCCGGCGCGGGATTGTCGGAGTTGACGGTGTACCCATAGGCCTGCCCTCCGTACGTATACGTGACGTTCGGGGCATCGACGTCGCCAGGATAACTATCGGCGTTCGGTGAGTTCGACGAGTTAACGGGCATCAGCCCGTTAAACGATACGCATATCGTCGCAGTAGCGTTCGTCGGCATCAAGAAGAGACGTTCCTGCCAATCGTAGGTAGAGTTCGCGGGTGGCTCGCCTGTAAGACTCAGACCGTTCTGGAATACTGTACCGCAAAGCGGGTCGCTGCTGTTAGTCGACAGCTCGGTGAAGGAGGCCTGCGAAGTCACTGCGACGGAGTTGTTCTGCGTCCCGACTACCGTCGTGGTGGACCGACTCGTCATCATGAGGGTGCTGGTGCCCGCCGCTGTCGAAACCATCCGAAAGTAGGAGGCCCCGATGACGCTCGCTCCTATCACCAGTACGACGATAACTATGGCAACAACCAGTATGGCATAACTCCGGGGATGCTGGTTGTCCATGCGGGAATAAGCTTCATTTGTTGATTTATTCGACTTTCTAATTAACAGTTTTGTCCAGACGCACCGTCACTTTAGCCGCATTACTGTGCGAACGCGGTAACTCTGCTCACGAACGCCCTCGGATTGGATACATGAGGTGTGTGACCCCCGTTGGGGTCGAATTCGGTTTTCGAATCAGGAATGGCTTTCGCAAGTTTCTCGATAATCAACTTGGAGCCTTGCAGCCCTCTTCCTCCATACGTCAGGAGAGCGGGCTTCCTGAATTGCGCGAGGGCCTCCAGGTCGACGCTGGAACCCGTGCTGTCCCTGGTTTCATCCAGCCACGTATCCGCATTCGCGACCATCCTGTCCCTAGACTGTGCGGGCATCCTCTCCCACGCGCCCGGTCCAAAAGTCAGGGTCTCGACGAATAGACGGGCAGCTCCAACCCTGTCGCCGCTCTCCAAGACCCGGATCACCTGCTCCCTTCGGTTCCTCCCTTCGGTCAGCATCGGCAAGACGGAAGGGTCGCTCATCAGCAGATTGAACAGCGGTGGCTCATGGACCATCAGGCTCCGAAAGACATGTGGTTGGGTCACGGCCAGCTTCAGAGCTATCGATCCTCCAAAGGAGTTCCCCACGATATGGGCCGGAACGAGGTCCAATCGGGCAAGCAGGGCCGCGGTATCCAGAGCGTCTTCCTCACCGCTTCCCTGAGTACCGGTCTTTTCGCTCATGCCGTGCCCCCTCCTGTCATATGTCAGGACACGGAAATTCTCAGAGAGACCCGCGATCACCAGATTCCAGTTAGAATGGTCGGTCCAGGAGCCGTGAATGAGCGCGATGGGGTCTCCGTGGTCGCCCGTCAGTTCGTAGTACAGGTTGACTCCGTTGGCTTCCGCGACCGGCAAATCACGCAGGCTCCTCAGAGGGAACAGTTAGTCGTTGCGCCCCCCACGGATAACCTTAGGACAACGGGTGCCTGATTGTCAGGAGCCGCTAATGGATGTTGAAAGTGAACTGCGAAGCACCAGTCCCATGCATCAAGCCCGCACAGATTCCCGCGAAGGGGAAGGGTCCTGCATAATCCATGCATAGTCATTTAAGGAAAGAAGGGCATGAACTGCGAATTGCGGCAAGGGATGTCGGGAGCGGCCCTGGCGGCCATCGTTGCAGTGACGGTAATATGTGCTGGTAGCCTGTTTGCCGTCTCGAACGAGATGACGGCGGGTTCCACTACCGTGACCGCCACCTATACGACCACGCTCTTCCGGACCAGCTCCGGACATACCTCGACGGTCTTGGTCCCGACGACTGTCACCGAAACGTCGCCCCCGACCTTAACCATACCCTCAACCGCAACCTCCACCATCTTCCAAACGTCCACGAACACGACGACCGAGACCGAGACCGTCTTCCAGACGTCTACGAACACGACGACCGAGACCGAGACCAGCGTCCAGACGGTGACCCAGACCGTGGACAGTACGACGACGGGCAACACGTCATCGCCGGAGACATTCCAATTTGCTGTAATCTACTCGGTGGCAAACGAGACGGCGTGCCAGCCGGACCCATATACCCAGTGCACATGGTCTGGAACAGTCTCTTGGCCCACTTCCGAATGTGACTTTGCCTACGCATGCCAGAGCCTGCAACTCGGCCCTCAGCCGTACAACGGGGCCTACCCGTTCATTCTGGGCGAATGCGGCATTGCGGTGAATTGGAGTTTATCGATGAACACGCCGTCGAACGAGTCCCAACTGTCGGTCACAATCACGAATGCGCAGGGTGTCGTTGTCTATCACTCGGGCACGTCGCCTACTACCGCGAGCCTCGGTGGCTCATATTCACCGTGCTGACCGTCTCAAACATGATTGGTCGTCTTTGGGGCTGACGCGGTAGGTTATTGCCATCTGAGGACACTTCGGGCAGTCTTAAATAACATGGATGCCCTAACTTTCGTGCTCACGGCTATGCCAAAAGACATCTTCTCCGAGGTAGAGAAGCAGGCAGACAGCTCGGGCTCTACTAGAGCTTCATGGAAAGGGGTCCTGAGCATCGACATACCGACTCTCGGCCTCGGTTCCGTGGAATATCACCTCCGGGCTGCGAAGGCCCATGGCAATCTCCAGCCCGTGAATTTCGTGAGGATAGACAAGAAGACCGGCAAGGAGGTGGTCAGCCGAGAGGTACCTGTGATCTACCGGTACAAGGACGGGCCGAGCGGAGAGCGCGTAGACATGCAGGAAATCTCCAGGGACGAGGCAAAGAAGCATGTCAGGTACAAGGGGCAGTATCAGATCTCCGTCCGCAGTGAGAAAAGGTACTTTTTGAAGAACGAACTTGAGATGTCGGGAAAATGGGTCGAGGTCCCCGCGAGCGAAGTAGTGGAGAAGCAGGACGGGGAGGAGATTGAGCCCTTCGACAGGACCACACGGATCGAGGTCGAGAGGGATGGTTTCGTCCCGCTCGAGAGGCTGTCGGAGTACAAGTTCAAGGAAGTCTACCAGCTCGCGCCCGATACCGACAAGAAGGTAAAGGAGACCGGGGGCAGGATACGGCAGCTCGCGCGATATCTCCTCGAAAAGCAGACCGCGCTGGTGTCTTTCTTTTCCTGGGGAAGAGGTTACCAGTTCTACACCAGCGTAATCTATCCGTATGAGAGAAAGGACGGGAGGCTCTGGCTTCTGATGGGGATGAGCGAGGGCATCCTCGTGCTCGACGACGCCTGGGCGCTGGAGGAGGAGGGACAGGGAGGGAAGCTGCCGTCGGTCCCCGTGGCGCACAGGAAGAAGCCGAAGGTCATGATCGCAAAGTAGCGCGTGGTCTTCTTCGAGTTCAGCGATGCAGAGGGAGAACAGGTGACACGCCACCATTGAGCGACGAGCTCCCCAACTACGTCCTGGAGAATTACGCGAAAGCCAGCAGCCAGGATCTGCAGGCATGGCTGATTGACAACCCCCTCCCGTCGATCTGTGAGCGGAAGCTCGACGGCATCAGAGTATTTCTCTTCAAGAGCGGCGAGAAGCTGGTGATTTCGAGCAAGCATGGAGCCATCTACACCCCGAAGGGGAGCCCCAAAGTGTTCACGTACGTCACGGAATTCCTGCACGCTCCGCATCGGATGATACTCGACGGGGAGTACATATCAGACGAAGGGCTATTCTTCTTCGACATCCTGCAGGTCGACGACCGTGATGTCAGGCCCCTGGAGCTGAGAGAGAGAAAGAAGATCCTCAGGGAAATCCTCAAGGGTACAGCCCTGGAGGTGAATTTCAAGGTGGCGAAGACTTCTGGGGAGATTCTGAAGCTCAAGGAGGAAATGGTGCGGAACGGCGGGGAGGGGCTCATGGTGAAGAACCCGGAGTCGAGCTACGGGCAGCACGATTCGTGGCTGAAGCTCAAGAGGTACGACACTATCGACTGCTTTGTGATTGACTACGAAGAGACCCCGGAGATGAAGAAGACGGGCATCCCCCACTCATGGCGCATCGGGGTCTACG
>Ga0182024_10003339_pt1 | contig 38386 bp, 28 predicted proteins | sample P32metaG_FD_120480 | JGI IMG/M metagenome (GOLD analysis project Ga0182024, IMG submission 120480) | Permafrost microbial communities from Stordalen Mire, Sweden - P3-2 metaG (Illumina Assembly) | ecosystem: Environmental > Terrestrial > Soil > Wetlands > Permafrost | place: Sweden: Stordalen...
AAGGGGTGTGAAGATCGCAATCCGTGGCCGGGTTGAGCAAGATCTGTGCGCAAAAGCGGGGACCGCCGCGTTGACTGGAGAGGAGGGTGAGCGCCGCTGCGAGGTTGCCTCCAGCGCTGTCTCCGGCGATCGCGAATCTTTCGGGATCGAGGCCCAGCGAGGCGGCATGGAGTGCCACATAAACCGCGGCCTCGTAACACTGCTCCACTGCAACTGGGTAGCGAGATTCTGGCGAGAGAGCGTATTCGGGAAAGACAACAGCCGCGTTGGTACGGATCGCAAGAGAACGCATGAGACGTTCGTGGGTTACCAGCGATCCTAAAGCCCAGCCGCCGCCATGGAGATAGAAGATGATGGGGGCTGGTGACGTGGACATGGACTGCGGGCGGATGATGTGAAGGAGACAACCGCCTGATGTGACCTGCTGGTTGGTTGTGACCGGATAGGCTGAGAGATCGGCGGTCTGCATGTCCCTCATGGCAGCCCGGGCATCAGCAATGGGTAGCTCATAGATGGGTGGTCCGGGGGCAGAAGCGCCCTCGACGATGTAGGGAAGCTGTTGAGGATCGAGCGCGTCAAGTACGTGGCGAGGGAGTGGGGGCACGCTGATTCATTTCTCCTAGAGTCATGCTCGGGTGCGGACGAAGGCTTTGATGGTGGCGCATTCCTGGCCAACGGCTGGCCCATGTGGACGGATGGTGTACTCGCCAACTGCTGCGGGTACGATGAAGGTTTCGGCGTAGTGGACGACGAACGGTGGAAATGCGGCGGCGGGACTCTCTACGATGGCTTCGACGCCTTCGACGAGGTTGAGAACGTTGACGCCTCCGCCGGTATGGTGAGGAACGGTCCCTGTGAACCAATGACGGCGGCTTTCGATGAACTCTCTTTCGTGCAGGCCGGTTGACTCTTCCCGCCAGCCCGGGCCCGAGGCGATGGGGGTGATACGGTTGACGAGATTGTCGCGTACCCAGTCGGTGCGGCGGTCCCATTGAATGTTGGCTTCGCCGTGGTCGATGTGGATGGGGCGCGGCAGATCGTCGAGGCCGACGCGTCCCCAATCCCAGAGCTTGAAGGTGAAAATGTAGGGCGTGGCGCTGATTTCGAGCACCATGGAGTCCTTGCCCGAGCAGTGGATGGTGCCGGCGGGTATGAGGAAATGATCGTGTTTGTGGGCGGGCCATGCATTCACGAAGGAGTCGGCGGGAAACTGCTGGGTGGTCTGGGCGGTGCGGAGTTCGCTTAGAAACGTATCGGGGTCGGCGTTGTCTTTCAAGCCCAGATAGACGCAGGCATCGTCGGTGGCGTCCAGCAGGTAATAGCTTTCATCCTGGGTGTAAGCCATGCCGAACTTGTCCTGGATGTATTCGGTGAGCGGATGAACCTGAAGGGAGAGGTTGCCGCCTCCCATGGTGTCGAGGAGGTCGAATCGAATAGGAAACTCCGTGCCGAAACGGCCATGCACGCTATCGCCGAGGAGAGCCCGGGGTTCGGCAAAGACGAGATCGATGGCGGGGATTTCGAAGCGGCGGTCGCCAAAGCCGAGTACCAGGCTGTTTTCTTCGGGAACGCAATCGAAGCACCAGGCGTGATTGGGTACATCGCGAGGTAGATCGCAGACCTCTTCCATCCAATGACCGCCCCATGGTCCGGGATCGAAGTAAGGAACCACGCGAAACGGACGATGCGCGAGCGAGTGAAGAGCGCGGCGGAAATCATTGCCGCTGATGAGCTTTGGGGAGTTGGCGACGTTCGTGTCGAGTACGAAGTCGATGCGCGGCAGGAGTGTCTTCTTGAGACGGTCGGCGGCGCGCCACTCGACAAAGTATCCGCATTTGTATTTGGGGGCAATGCCCTCTGCGTGGTTCTCGAGGCCGAGATTGGCGAGCTGCTGGCTGCGCCAACGGAGCTGTATCTCCCAGCGGGCCATATCGGCGTATACGAGGGTCGTGGCGTGGGGTGCGATGAGGGCCGCGCCGGTTCCGAGGACGACAGTGAGGCCAGTAGCCTCAAGGGCAGACTGTCGCTGTTGCGCGAGTAATGCAGGGTCGAAATAGTCTGCGATTTCGAGGCCGTTCATTCGGGCAAAGACACGATCGTCTCCGAGAAGTGAGCGGAGCATGGCTTCGACGGTGGCGGGAGATTTGTAACCATCGGAGGCGCGAATTATTGCATTGGGATGGAGACACTGTTGGAGCGCCTGCTCAACTTCAGGGAGAGAGACGCCGGGATAGCACTCGACGCAGAGAATGCCGGTCTTGTGGTGCGATGCGAGTACACGCGCGACCTCGGCCCATCCCATGGCACAGTCTTCCGAGGCTCCGATGGGGGTGAACGGGTGTTTGTCGTAGTTGGAGGAACGATGGTTAGACGATGGCATGGATGTCCTCGGACAGAAGTGGGATGGTGCCAAGGAGTCCGGCGTCATTGCCAAGGGAGGCGGCGCGGACTTGTGGTTTGCCCCAAGGGGTCCAGGCATGCTGGTTGACGTGCAGTTGAATGGCCGGGAGGATAAGGCTGGCGCTGGCGATTACACCACCCCCGATGACGACCACTTCCGGGTCATAGGCGTGAATCGCAGCTACAACATTGGCAGCCCACACTTCAATGCAATGTTTGCGGATGGCCAGAGTGACAGAGTCTTTCTGTAGCGCGTCTGAAAAAAGGTTTTTGAAGTTCAGATCTGTTGAGGCGGCGAACAGACTGTCGGAGAAGGCAGGCCAGCCGCGAGCTATGGCTGGAAGAGACCATCCGGCAGCCTCGGCTTCGGCGCAGCCGATGTTGCCGCAAGAGCATAGGCGGCCTTTGTAGTTGACGGGGATGTGTCCGCCAAGGCAACCGGCTTGCGAGTGGGCGCCGCGCAGGAGAACACCATGCATCATGGCCGCGCCGCCGATACCGGTTCCCAGGGTCATCATGACAATATCGTTGGAGTCCTGTGCTGCACCGGCATAGCGTTCGCCGAGGAGCGCCATGCGGGCATCGTTTTCCATGCGCAGAGGAAGGCCGAAGGTGTTTGAGGCCCAGGAAGTCAGATCGAGATCGGGCGCATCTTCATATTTTTTCAGCGTGGAAAGGATCGCCGCAGTGCGGGTGTCCACGATGCCGGGGTAGCCGATGGCGAGGCCGGCGCAATCCTGGGACTGAACGCCGTTTGAACGCAGGAGAGTATTAAGCGTCTCGGCGATGGCAGGCAGCATGGAGGCAAGACTTTGCGCGTGCTCTGAGCGGATGCTGGTTGAACCTAAGATGCGGCGGTCTTCGATGAGAGCGCAGCCGATGTGCGTGCCGCCCATGTCGAGAGATAGAGCTTTCATGAGGATGTCTCGATTCGAGCTGTATTCAAGCGGGTTGTAGATGATGTGTTGGGCATGATGCGAAGGAGTTTCAAGATAGGGTACTGCTGGTGGCAGCAAGAATAAAGACTGCGGCGACCAGGACTGCGACTCCGCCTAGTTGAATCAAGAGAGGTTTGCGACCGGCGTGTTTCCACTCGCCTGTAAGGATGCCGAGCATACTGGCGGTGATCACGATGAGCGACATGAAGAGCGGCCATCCGAGGATTGGGCCGAGGGATCCAAGATGTGAGGTTGAGGCGCCATAAAGGAGGGTGCTGCCAAACCACAGGACGGCCATGGCGAGCGCCAGAAACCAATGAGTGAAACCGCCGTTGGAGAAACGTGGAGTCGTCCGGTTGCGGCGCAGCAGATAGACACAGTAAAGGATGTTCGGGATGGAGCCAGCGAGCAGAAGAGGAAACCAGACCGAGTTTGCTGAACTCATGATGCTGGCGCCGTGACGTTGCGCATCGGAGAGCAGCGGGGCGCCGAAGGCGAGGCCAAGGTTGACGAACGAGGCTCCGAAGCCGCACAGGATGGCCAAAAGGAGACCCCATGTGGATCTCTTATGCTCTGCGGCGAGGCTGAGGCGGAGGGCATGTTCGCGGTACCGTCCAGCGACAGCACAGATGGCAACTCCGACGAGAACGAAGAAAACTCCAGCCAGCAGGCCGTGTCCGGAGGTTGTATGTAGACGCTCGGGATGCAGACGCAGCAAGGGGAGCAAGGTTCCGACTGCCGCCGACGTTCCCAGAACGAGTGAGAAGGTGAGTGCGATGCCGATGGATTCCACGGCGAGACCGAAGAAGACCTGAGCGATACCCCAGCCGAAACCGAATCCCGCTATGCGCAAGAGAAGGGAGGAGCTGGCGGCATGATAGACGTCGGCAAGCTGAGGTACCGTGAACACAGCCACGACTGGAGGAAGGATGATAAGCGCGAAGATAGTCCAGGCAAGCCAGGTATTTTCCCAGGCCCAGCGGCGGGTGAACTTCATGGGCAGCGTAAAGCTGGCGTTCATCACACCTGCGAGGATGAGAAGCGAGAGTCCGATGGAAGTCTGATTCATAGTTGAATGGCCTTGGGGAGAAGAAACGTTTGGCAGCCGCGAGCGGCGAGAGAGATGGTTTCCGGCAGCGCCGAAGCGGGGGACGAACCATGAAGAGACAGGGTATCGCAGGCAAGGGTGACGTTGTCGAGGTTGCGCCAGTGTTGAGGCACGGCGGTAACGAAGATGAGATACCGGACGGTTCGGCTGGTGTTCGGTGCGATGGTGATTGAAGTCGGCGTGTCGAAGAGCGGTCCGCGCCGCTCGGTCTCTTCGTGGCCTAACGGCAGCGGCGTTGTGCCGAATTCCATGCCGCGTACCTGTGTGCGGCCGGACCAGGGGGTGTTTGTGCGGGCGCAGTTTTCTTCCCAGATCGCGAGCCAGGGGAAATCCGACCTGAGAAAGCAGTAACCAACGGCGACGCTCATCTGCCAGTTGATTGCAGCGATGAACGCGTCTTCGCGGGCAAGGTCGAACTGCGACGCTGCGACGAACCCATGGCCGGGTTGCTGGAAGGGAAGGGAGAGATCAACATCTGCTGGCGAATCGTCGCGTTTTGCCAAGGGCCAGGTGAAGGGGGTGTCATCCTGAAGAAGACTGTGGCCCTCATAGCCGAGGGGCCAGCTGATGGAGCGGTGGGTGGAGGCAGAGAGCGCGGACCCCTGGGGGGCGAGGAAAGGCGGCCCGAATGAGACATGCTCGACCCAGTGAAGCGTATGTGACTCGGTTGAAGAATTCGTAACACTTTCTGTTACGTAAATAACAGACTCGTTGGCATGAAGTTGCAGTTTGCGCTCGAGGTGCAGGCCTGCGGACTTCAGTGAAACAGAGCCAGTGCAGCCGTCGGCGCTGTGAAGGAAATGCCATGGCGAACTGGCTGCCTCGCCATGGAGCGGGATACCGGCTGAAGCGGCCGCGGGCGACGGCATACCAAAGGTGTCGAGGCATAGGGCGTGGCCGGTATACCCGGCGAGAAAGCGGCCGACAGCAGGTTCTCCGTAGGCGAGGGAGAGGTTGTCATGCTGTGTTGTGCATGGGTCCGCGGTTGTCCAGGGCGCCTCCCACAGGACGTTAGTGGAGGGGTGGGGGCTGCGCAGGCTGAGATGTGCAAGATGACCGCCGCCGTGGAGGATAACCAGATTCAGCTTCTCGTTGGAGAGGCGCGTCGCGGTGCGGCCACACCAATTGGTGGGTTCACACGAAAGGCCAGTGCGGGGCAGAGACGATGCGGGATGGGGTAGGAGCGTCATAACGTGGCGGACCTGCGCACGAGGATGCATTGCCCTGTAATGTAGATTGCGCAGGCAGGTTGATTCATACGGAAGCTCCCGTTCCTGAATCGTAAAAACCCATTCCGCCGGCTGGAACCAGCATGCCTCCATCGACGACCAGCGCGGCGCCGGTGATGAAGGAGGCCCAGTCGCTAGCCAGAAACGCGATGGCGTTGGCTACCTCTTCGGGGCGTCCGATGCGGCCGAGCGGATGCATTCGGTTGCAGGTGGCGAGGACCTGCGCGGGATCGGGAGCGAGGCTCGCGGCCCAATGGAGCATGGGCGTGTCGATGGCTCCGGGACAGACGCAGTTGGCGCGAATGTTCTGGGAGGCGTAGTCGAGCGCTATGGAGCGGGTAAGGCCAAGGAGCCCATGCTTTGCTGTGACGTATGCGGCGGAGTTGCCCACGGCCGCGAGGCTCTGCACGGAACCGAGGACAACAATGGAACCGCCGCCACAACGAACCATTGCCGGGATTGCGGCGCGGGTGGCGTAAAGGCATCCGCGCAGGTTGATGCGCATCACCTCTTCCCATACGTCGAGGCTGCCGTCGCTGGCAGTGCCGTAGCGTTGGATACCGGCGTTGCTGACCAGCACATGGATGCCGTCGAGGGAGCGCTCCGCCTCCGCCATTGCGTTGGAGACGCTGTCGGCACTGGAGACGTCGCAGTCGAACGCTATGGCTTTGTGCCCGGCGGAAGTCAAGATGGCGGCGGTGTCGATGGCGGCGTTGTAGTTGCTATCCAGTATGGCGACACGTGCGCCGAGTTCGCAGAATTTGGCTACTGCCGCGGCGCCGATGCCCATAGCGCCACCTGTGATAACAACGGTTTTGTTATCGAACCGAATGCTCATGGTTTGCTCTCCACGTTTGAGATGCGCGGCGTTGTGCGTATCCGCACGGTGATGACCTGGAATGGAGTGAACGATACCGATGTTGATCCGTTTTGGATAGGGAGGGGTTGGAGAGGATCTTCGAGAGCCGTTGAGAGTGAAGCGCTATCGATGGTGAGGAAGGGGCTCTCGATGCGGACAGTGCCGCTGGTGCCGGCAATTTCTTCGAGACGCAGTATGCTGCCTCTTCCATTCTCGGCGCGCTTCCAGGTGGTGACGACTATGTTGGGCGTGTCGACGACCGGAGAGTCGCCGGTTTGAGCATGAAGCGAGAGCAGGCTGTCCTGGGTGGCCGGCAGCAAGGTTGCTCTCATTGAAGCGCCGATCGTGTTGGATTCGAGAGGAGTCATGGCCTCCCAGCCGAGGCGAGTGAGTTCGGAGGGATTGAAAGATGGCTGGCTGAAGATGCTGTAACGGAAGTTGAAGTCGCCACCCTGCGAGGCGGGAAAGTTAGTCCCCCAGTAGTTGCTCATAAGCCAGGAGAAAATGGACGCCGAGGCGGGGTGAAATTCACGCGGCCAGTTTCCCCGGACAATATCGCCGAAGTTAACAAGCGGAGCGTCCAGGGGGATGATGGCTGTCGTCATCCCGCCTGTAGTCATGGCCGCCCAGTGCTGGACGGTGTACCACTCGCGACTGCCTCCGAGTAACTCATCGGTGGCGGGATGGATGAAGCCATTCTGCGATTCGTAACTGAATTGCGGCTTGTCCCCAGCTAGAGGAAATGCGATGTAGACAGCCTCCTTGGCAAGCACGGCGGTTTTGCGGATGTGGTAGCTGAGGTCGATTCGTTTGGTGGCCGCAGGTAGCGAGATGACGGTGCGGATGAGGGGGGTGTTGGGGGCGGATGACTCTAATGTAATCGTGGCGCCGAAGGCATCGCGCGTGATGGAGACGACGCGGCCGTGGCTGGCGGGGACGGGGTGGAGGCTGGGAGCAGGCAGGCCCGCGCCAAAGCGATAGAGACTGTTGTGGGGAATGTCATCCGCGCCCGTGGTGTAGACGTAGGCGCCAAAGCGGAACGGACTGCGCGTGTCGACGAGTTCGCGGTGCAGGACCTTGTCGTAGAGGCTGCGTATTGCGCCTGCCGTTGGATCGATTCGCACGGTGTAGAAGCGCGTGTCGATTGTGTCTGATGCGTTCGAGATTGCACGGGCTGTTGTTGGGGAGTGCGGTGGGGGAGAAACAATTTTGCCGAGCGTGTAGAGCTTATAGCCCAGGGACGGGACTTGTTCAGCGCGGAAACGGATTCGTTGGGTGACGCCGCCAAAGCCGGGGATCGGCGTGCCGGGTTCGGTAGAGAGAATCTGCTCCTGCGGGGGGAGGCCGGTGACCGGATCGAGAATGGATTGACCTGCGGGAAGATCCGCTTCGACCCAACCGTCGCGAGGCCAGTTCAGGGAGTTGAAGACGACGATGGAGTTCTGCTTGGGTGCGAGGAACGATTCGAGTTGCGCCCAACTGCGCTGGATGCTCTGTTCGATATCATCACGGGCTTCGGTGACTTCGGCTGTCTTCAGGCGGAGCTGAATCGTGCTCTGGTCGCTTTCAGGCTGTGTAGTGGCGGCGACGGAGGTCCATGTGTGTTCGTCGAAGAGCAGCTCGTTGTGCCATGCGCGCTGGAGCCGAGCGTTATCGGGGCGAAGATCGGGATTGAGCAGCGAGGGCAACGTGCCCATCTTCTCTGCGGTCAGGATGCGCTGCTGGTTCTGGCGGTGGATGGCGGTCGCCGCGCTTCCAGTGGTGAAGCCGTCCTCCCAATAGGGGCCGAAGTCCCCCCGGACTACAGGTATTTTGTCGCCGAATTGCCGCTCAATGGATTGCATGGAGTCAGCAAAGGTGGAGAAATCAAAACGTGGATAGGCGTAAAGCTTGCTCCACTGTGCAGGCAACAAAACTTGTTCCTGACTGAGGGTAGTGTTTTCCAACTGGCTGCCAAAGAGAATGACAGAGTCCGCCAGATAGGAGTCACGGTCATAGGCTTGCAGAAAGACAGGCAAAGCGTCTTCAACCGCCGGCAGCATGGGCGGAGAACCGAAGAGGGAAGCGAGCTGCAGGTAGGCGCGCGAATACCACATCAGGACGCGACTGCCATCGGGGCCTTCCCAGTAGAAAGGAGATTTTTCGTTCCAGCGGCCTTGAAGCAGGACGGGGGCTCGCCAGTTGTTGCTTCCTGCGACCAGATACTTCTGACCGGCGTCGTGAAGTACGGTTGCGTATGACCAACTGTAGGAAGGGACATCGGTGATGTTCGCTGCGCCGAGTGGAAGGTGATAGCGCGCAGCGAGCTCATGACTGGGGTAGAGTGAGCGGATAAGGCCTTCAAGAGAGGCGACGCCGGTGTGCTGGTTGGCGAATTGCGGCGGGATGACGACGCGGCCTTTGCGGACCTGATCGAGAAACTCATTCTGGCGCGCAGTAGAACGTCCAGCCAGGTATTGTTCGGCGATCCAACTGCCGTCGAGGTTCCACCGGAACTCAGGATGTTGTGGGAGTAGCTTGAGGACGTCGTCAATACTCTCGGACTGGAGCTCGGCGACTTTGGCACGGTAGTCGGTAAAGCCGATGTCGAGATGCTCATTCGCGACGATATGCAGAGTCCACTTTTTCTGCGGCGTAAGGGTGACGGGAAAATTGCTGGCACCAATCGACAGCAAGGACTGGGTTGTTCCTGTCCATTCGGGGACGTCGAAGTCGGTGCGCGATTCGCCGAAGTCGCGAGTGAGCGCGAGAGGCTGATGCAGGGTAACGCCAGCGATGGTGAGTGACATCTCTCGAGCTGGTTGCGGAGACGTGGCTGCGTTGCTCTGCGTGAAGACCTGAACGGTTTCCGTGAGCCCCTGAGGCGCGGTCTTATAAAAGATGGTGGGGAGAACTTTGGCGGTGACAGCACCGTAGGCGTATTTCGCGGCAGCGTCGTGCGAAAGCGAGAGTGCGTCGTAGACCAGGCCACTGCCGCCGGGGGCGATGTCGCCTAGCGAGTTCTGCGGAGTGGACGGCGTATCGAGGGCCGTAAGGATGAACTGGTTGGCACCCGTATGTAACCAGGTGGCAGGGATATCGATGGTTTTTTCGTCGTGCGAGGTCTGGGGCACGAAGGTGCCTTCCCAGTCTCCCGCCGCGTAGTCAAGTTTGGGGTGAAAGAAGAAGAGGCCGGTGTGATCATTTATGTCGAGTTGCAGACTGGAGAGGCGCGGAGTTTCGTAGAGTATGGCGATCCGAAGGTGATACACGCCGATAGGCGGCCCGGAGATGTTGAAGCGGATGGTGAACGGATGGAGACGGCCGCCGGCGAGTCCGTTCGCAGGCCCGGGTTGGAACCTCGGCCAGTCCAAGGCATCCTTGCTGTGGCTCACAATGTAAATGGGATTGTATGCCGGGTCGGCGTAGTTGATTAGAGTGGTGTCGCGAAACTCGCCCGAGGAGTCGTCGAATTTTCCGAGCTGCCAAAGCACGCTCTGTGCAGCCGCAGAAAGCGAGAGGCTGCCGAGAAGAAAGGACAGCAACGGCTTGCGGAGCGATGCCATGGCACTCGTCACCATTTGGGTTGAACGGTCACGACGCCAGGATTTTTGGGATCTTCAATCCAAGAACCCATCTGTCTCTTCTGCCCTAGCTCGTGGTAGTGCGCGAGCTTCTCTCGATCTAGTTCGACGCCAAGGCCTGGGCCCGATGGGACGGCCATGTGTCCTCCCGCAAGATAAGGGAGCTTGCCGCCAACGATAATGTCATCTTTCAAATGGTGATAATGCGAGTCCGCGGCCGCTCCCAGATTGGGTACAGCGGCCAGCAAGTGCAGGCTGGCTGCCTGGGAGATGCCAAACTCCGCACCGCTGTGGAGGCCGACATCCAGGCCCATCGCCTCACAGACAGCAGCCGCAGCCTTGGCGCGCGAAATTCCGCCGTACCAGTGCTGATCGAGCAACACGACGTCCAGCACGTTGAGGGCGACAGCGGGCGCAAGATCTTCAAACGCGAACACGGACATGTTTGAAGCCAGCGTCATCCAGGGAACCTTTGCGTTCACGCGTGCCATCGCTCGCATGCCCCAGACTGGATCCTCGAAGTATTCCACGTCATAGTCGGCGAGCTTGCGGGCGACGCGTACCGCAGTGCTGAGACTCCATGCGGCATTCGGGTCGATGCGGAGGTTTATGCCTGGAAAAGCTTCGCGCAAGGCGATAAAGGTGGCGACCTCCTCGTCGGGATGGAGGACCCCGTTCTTGAACTTCAGGGTACGAAAATCATACTTGGCCACGAGGTCGCGGGCATAGGCGACCAGCTCGCTTGCATTAGAAATGCCTCCATGACCGGTTTCGTCATCGTGCCGGTAGAACAGATAGCCGGCAAACGGAATCGTGTTGCGCACGTGGCCCCCGAGGAGATCGCAGACGGGCATGCCAAGTTTTTTCCCCTGCAGATCCAGGCAAGCAAATTCAAGGCCCGCATACCCAAGCACGTTGCCAAACAGCTTCTGCGCGCTTGGAGAGGACAACTTCCAACGGATACGCTCAAGCTGGAATGGATCTTCGCCGATGAGGAGGGGTCGCATCTCTGCGAGTTGTCCCTCACGGCTTGGTCCTCCGTAGCATTCGCCCAGGCCGATGAGGCCCTCATCAGTATCGACTTCGATAACGATGCGCGTGAAGCCCGGATGCGAGCCGAAGGAGTAACGCAGCGGAGCTTCGATGGGGATGAAGGCAGATGTCCAGCGTACGTCGGTGATCTTCATTTTGCTCCTGCCTGATTGCTTTCATTTTGCATGTTGGCGAGGGGTTGCCCCTCAATACCGAGGTGAATGCGGCTGATATGCCACCGGCCAAGATGAGCGACGAAGAGGTCCTGGGAATTGGGACCGCCGAAGGCTGCGTTTGTAGGCCGTGAAATACGTGTACCGGTGGGGTCGTAGGCGAGAACTTCGATCTGGCGTTGCGGAGAGACGCGATAGATGCAGTCCGAGGCGTAGCACATGACGTAGAGGTTTCCCAATGCATCGAGTGCAAGGCCGTCGGGCACACGCGCCAGACCAGCAGCGTACAACTCGGGGGCTCCAGCTGCGCCGTCAGGGAGAATGGGGATGCAGAGGACGTTGTCTTGCTGGCTTTGAGCCACGAAGAGGGAGCGCTCATCGGCGCTCAGCGCTAACCCGTTGGGAAAATCGAATGGACCAGCAAACCATTCGGCGTGGCCGGATTTGCGCAAGCGGTAGATACAGCCGTTGTTGTTGTCCCAGTCGCCTGAGTCACTGAAATAGAGATCACCTTCGCGGGTGAAAACGGAGAAGTTGGGAGTAACGAGTTTTCGGTCCCCGACACGATCCAGCGAACTGAGCACACGGCCGCTGCGGTCGAGTGTTATCAAGCAATGGAGCTTGAAATTGCACACGTAAAGATGTTCTGCCGGAGAGAAGGTTAGTCCGAGGGAAAATCCGCCGAGGTTTGCTATTTCGGACACTTGTCCGTGCTGGTCAATGCGATAAATTTGGCCAAGCTCTCCACCACACCACAGGTTGCCCTCGCGGTCGAAGGCGAGTCCTTCAGGATGGTCCAACCCATCGGCGAAGACTTCGAAATCCGCGACGGGAAGGAGGGGAGATATATTTTGGGCCAAAGATGTCATATGTCGATCTACCAAGACTTTGTCTGACAAGCTCTCCTTTATATATGTCAGATATTGTAGGAGTCAATCACCCTCAAATCTAATCACATTTCAAATCCGTTGGGTAAGTTTGCTTTTTGTGGCGACCGTGACAAAAAAGGACTTTTCTCTGAATAGTATTGACAACTCTATTTTGCTTGTCCTATTGTCGGACAGATCTTTGGAGAAGGATAATTTGAGTGCCTCTGTGAAAGCTGTTGTTAGGAAGCAAAGATCAGTTGTTGAATTTCCGCCAGTGCAACGGGAAACCGTCATGGAAATGGTCGCTCAACGCATTGAATCCATGGTGCGGAGTGGCGAGTTGGGCAGAGGCAGCCGCTTGCCGTCCGAGCCACGACTGGCGGCAATGTTGCAGGTGAGCCGTGCGTCACTGAGAGAAGCATTGAAGGGAATGATGTTTCTTGGGCTGCTGAAGGCGCGTCCCGGGGACGGCACCTATCTACAGCCGTCTCTCAGCAGCATGGTGAGCCGCCACTTCCAGTGGATGTTACTACTGCAGGAGATCAAGTATCTGGAGCTTTACGAGTTGCGGCAAATACTGGAGCCCGCGGCTGCGGCGCTGGCCGCGCGTCGCGCTACTCCAGATGATCTGGAAGAGATGCAGACGGCTCTGAAGGGCATGAAGGCGTCATTGCGTGACCCAGAAAGTTTTGTCAGATCTGAGATGCAATTTCATGCGGCGATCATGGGCGCCTCAGAAAACGTAGCCATTCAAAGCACCATGCGCATGATGTATGGCGCGTTATCGGAGGGGCGTCATCGTGTGCTGCCATTGGTGCGTGATCTTGAGCAGCACTGCGCGAAGCATGAACGTATGTTTTCTCTAATTGCAAGCAAAGACGCGATCGGCGCGCGTCGGGCTGTGATTGCCGACTTGAAGTACGCTGAAGCCCTGCTTCGCCAAAGCCTGAAAGATCGGGAGATTGCACGCCTGCAGCCTAATGCGGGAAAAATAATTCACCCACTAGACAAGAGTAAAAAGAGCGGTAATGACACGAAGAAAACTGGCAAGAAAACATCTTAGGGAGGCAGTTATGAACCACGCAACATGGATACGGCGTTGTGCCGCGCTTGTAGTGATATTGATGGGATGCACGGTTGGTGCGATGGGGCAACTCGACACCGGGACGATTCAAGGAACGGTGAAGGATGTGTCGGGAGCCGTCGTGCCAAACGCCTCTGTGGTGGTGATGAATGAGGGCACCAAGCGGAGCTACCGCCTGGTATCGAGCGGCCTGGGTGAGTACGCAGCGCCTGCGTTGCCGGTGGGACACTATCGGGTGACCTCCTCGGCGCCTGGATTTAGCGCTACATCAATTACGAACATTGCCCTGAACGCGTCGGAGTCACATCGGGTCGACGTCGTCCTGAGGCTGGGCGAGGCCAGTACTGAGGTGACTGTCAGGGCGGACCAGTTGGCGGTAAATTCTCTCAGCCCAGATCTGGGAACGACCATTGACGCGCAGAGAATTGCCAACCTGCCGCTGAATGGCCGCGACTTTACGGATCTGCTGGCACTCGTTCCGGGGTCGGTGACGAGCGGACAGTTCGGCCAAACCAGCCTCGGCGGAGCTGAGACGAGTTTTGCAGGGCTGAACATTTTATTGGATGGCGCGGACGCCACGCGTATCGATATCAACGCAACATCCATGCAGCTGGGGCGGGAAGCGGCACGCATAACGCGCGCCAGCGTGGATTCGATCGCCGAGTTTCATATTCTGCAAGGTGATTTTTCCGCGGAGTACGGACGCTCAATCGGCGACGTCGTAAACGTCATTACGAAGAGCGGCAGCAACAACCTGCATGGGGAGGCGTTTGAATTCTTCAGAAATGACGCGCTCGATGCTCGCAACTACTTTGCCGTACCCGGTACAGCCACGCCTCTTCGGCTCAATCAGTTTGGCGGCAATTTGGGCGGCCCAATCAAGAAGAACAAACTGTTCCTCTTTAGCGACTATGAAGGTGTGCGCCAGACGATCACCAATACTATGGTGTATGACGTACTGAACGCTGCAAATCGAGCATTGTTCGTTCCGTCTATGGCGCCGGTTGTTGCCGCGATTCCTAAGGGCAATCTTGGGCCGGACCCTAGTCTCCCCAGCACCTTCGATTTGTATAGCGCCAACGAGCCGAATACGCTGAGGGAAGACACGGGTTCCATTCGGGTAGATTGGGACCAATCGTCAAGGAGCAAGACTTATGTTCGCTACAACGTCAACGACTCCAATACGATCTCGACGTATGGGCCGGCAGTGGGTCAGTCCGCGCCAACTCCGGCGCGGAGCCAGTTCCTTAAGTTGAGCAATACCTATATCTTTTCGCCGACGTTGTTGAATGAGGCAGGCTTCGGAATCAATTCGAACAAGGTGGAATCCTACGGCGGCGGCGGCAACTTCCCTGTACTGGCCGTAAGCTGCTTCTTCTGTAACTTCGGAGTTGGGCCGGGGCCAGCAACATTTGCCAGCATTCGTCCGCAGACGTCCTATCAATACATCGACACTGTGACCAAGATCTGGGGACGGCAATCCATCAAGGTTGGCGCCGACATTCGTAACAACAAGTCGGATGAAGAACTCGGGCTACAGGAGTTTCTCTCGTATGGAAGCATCTCCGATTTTGAAAACAACAACGGATTTGCATTCAGCAGCCTGGGAAATCCGATGACTCGGATCCGTAATACGAATTGGGACTTCTTCGCTGAGGATGACATACGCTTCAGCCAAACCTTCACGCTGAACCTGGGATTGCGCTATGAATACAACACGGTGCTGCATGAGAGGGATGGCCAACTCGCTAACTTCGATATCGCCACGCAGACGGTAGGGCCTGTGGGAGGCTCCCTCTATAGCCCAGACCGGAACAACTTTGGTCCGCGCGTTGGTTTTAGTTGGGATCCTTACGGACATGGAACAACAGCAGTACGTGGCGGCTTTGGTGTGTTCTATAACCCTCAACTTACCGGGGCTGTATTTTCGCTCACGGACAATACCTCGAACAATATCTCGGTGAACGTTTTTCAGGAATTGTTTGGCACTGTGAGTTGTTCTCCAGGGTTCCCGCTCAGCTATCCAGTGAATGGGCCTCTGCCGGTTTGTACGCCGCAGGTGCGCAATGTTGACCAGTTTGCGTCCAACACGCGCGACAGCTATGCGTATCACTATAGCCTTGGCGTTCAGCAGCAATTGCGCAAGAACATGGTCCTGGACGCTTCCTATGCGGGAGACAGGGGAATGAAGCTGCCTGCAGGCGCGGCATTCGCGGGGCTTGAGTTCAACAACCAGAATCCATATACGGGCGCGTATCCATTGAGCACGAATTTTGCGAATGAGCGGCTACTGGGCGACTTCCTCGACTCCAAGTACAACAGCTTGCAGGTCGCGCTTCGCGGACAGCACACTCATGTCACCTATGACTTCAACTTCACCTGGGCGCACGAATTCGACGACACAGTAAGCGTCTTTGGCGCATTTGTGAATCCTACAAACCCGCAGCCTGATTTTTCTGTTGGCGACACAGACGTTCGAAGTAACTTCACTGGCGATCTTTTCTACCACGACTCGAATATTCCGCATTTGCCTAAACTGATTGGGCGCGGGTGGGATGTGGGAACGATTATGTCTGCGCGCACGGGTTTCCCGGTCAACATTACAACGAATGTAGCCAACGACTTTAGTACGCCGCAGCGTCCGGAGTTGCTGCCGGATGCTCAGTTGCCGATGTTGAATGCGGGAGGCAGCGGCCCCAATAATCAATTCAATTCGAGTATCTTCAAATTGCCTTGCGGAGGTATCGTCGATCCGAAGGCGGGTTGTGCCGGCGACTCCAGCACGGGCACGACCGAGGGCACGAGTTCGCTGGGCAACATACCACGCAACGCAGGACGTGGACCGAAGTTCGCCCAGGTGGACATTTCGTTCATCAAGCACACGCCCATTACTCCAAGGCTGAATACCGAGCTCCGCGCGGACATCTTCAATATTGCCAACCATCCGAACTTTGCCAACCCTGATGGAAACTTATTTATTTCGAACACTTGCTATCAGCAGCCCACCTCCTCCACATGCACGAGCGCTCAGACGGTCTCACCTTACGCAATAGACCCTGGGTTTGGCCGCAGCACTGGCACGATCAACAATACTATCGGGACTGGTACCTCGCGTCAGGTTCAACTCGCGCTCAAGCTGATTTTCTAGCTTGAATCAGGTCGCCGAGCTTGTCTGGTTAGGCAGCCTTGGGCGTTGCAAAGATTGAATGGAGAAAAGATGATGATGCGCCGTTGGATATTGGCCTGGATTGGCTGCGTGTTTCTGATGAACGTGCCCGCGCAAATGTTTGGCGCTCCCTGCAAACCGGCTTTTCCGTTGGAAAACGGGAAGACTCTGGGCTGGCAGGGAGGGGACGCGGCCTATACGGTTCCATTGCCGGATAGCCGTGATGTATGGATATTCGGCGACACCCTGTATGGGCCGAAGCGCCAGGTGAATGGTCATATACCGCAAATGACGCACAACAGCCTGGGAATTTCCTCCTGCGATGCCTCCGGCAAGTGGAGCATTCGTTACGCCGTGAAGCGCGATGCGGCGGGGGCAGCGACGAGTTTTTTTTCGCCAAAGGATCCAAAGACATGGTACTGGGCGATGGCTGCCTTCGCGGCGAAGGACGACCTTTGGGTCACGCTGCTATGCATACGGCAAGCGCCCAAGCCGACCCCCTGGGCGATGGACTTTGAAACATGTGGCGCCGATCTGGCGCGAGTGAGCGACTTATCACGCGACCCGCAGGAGTGGAAGGTCGATTATTTTCCGCTGGTGAAGGATGGAGTGAAGGCGTATCCGTCGGCAGCGGCGCTGGTGAAGGATGATTACGCCTATATCTTTGCCCTCTATGAGGCAGGCCCTCGGCCAATGCTGCTGACGCGTATTCCGCTGAAGGGACTGAAAGATCCGGCGGCAAATCTCGAGTTTCTTGCGGAGGACGGAAGCTGGAAGCCTGGGCTGAAGCCGGCCGAGGCCAAGCATGTTATGGAAACCGGCTCGAGCGAGATGTCGGTTCGGTACGACGCGGCTCGAAAGATATGGATCGCGGTGATGGTCGATCCAGCAGGCCTTTCTGACAAGGTTTACCTGCGCACGGCGCCTTCGTTGACCGGCCCATGGACGAAGGGGGACGTGATTTATCACATGCCTGAGATGGCAAAGAGCACACCTGGATATGACGCTGACACATTTTGCTATGCAGCGAAAGAGCACCCGGAATTCGAGACTTCGCCAAACGAGATCGTGTTCACGTACGTGTGCAACACGATGAATGTAAAGAAGCTCGAAACCGAGTTGAACATTTATTTTCCGCAAGTGGTTACGGTGCAAATGCCAGTAGACGTCGGAAAAGAACCCTAGCAGCCTATCGATATGTTGCTATCCACGAAATGCGGACGAGCACTCAGGGGAGTGTCTAGGAACAAGCCGCAGCGGACTGCGGGCTCCGAATGGTCGTCGGAGAGTTGACAGGCGTCCACTGTGAGCGCGCGATTGACGACACCTATCCTCGAGCAAATAGTAGCGTCACAAACCAAGCCTTTACTCATACGCGAGAGCCTCCCGCACTGTGAGTTGTGACGCCGACCACGCAGGCAGAAAGCTGGCAACCGCGGAAAACAAGACTGAGACGGCAAGCCAAATAAACAAACCTTGAAGCTGAAATGAGAAATCCAGGTAGGTACTCAATACCGTTCTGGTCAACGCATCGCCCAGCAGCTTGCTGACCGGCCACGCGGCGAGGGCGGCAAGACCCCAGCTAAGCACCCCGATCACTACACCCTCCGAGACGATGATGAGCCAAATCGTCGAGGACTTTGCGCCAATTGCTCGGAGCACTCCCATTTCACGGCGGCGCTCCATCACGTTGAGGCTCATGGTGGTTGCCAGCCCCAGGCCCCCCACAACCATGATGATGCCCGACATGACCATGAGGAACACGTAGATCATCAGCAAGTGTTCGTCACGGCCAAAGCGGAGCTCAGCTTTACTGGTGCTGGCCGAGATGCGCACATCGTCCTGTTGCAGACTGTGCTCAAGTTTGGTCTTGAATAAGTTGATTGAGGCAGGGTCACTCTTTGCGAGTACCAAGAGAGTCCTTGTACGCATCCCTGGCTGAAGTCGATCGGCAAAAGCCTGCGGGATATAAGCGACCGGAGGAGTAAAGAATTCTCGAGCGACACCGACCACGTGCCACGAAGTCAGCTGCTGCCCCATGCGGAAGGAGACAGTATTGCCGACCTTCATCTCCGGGGCTGTCGCCGTCATTGCCGTGTTCACTACGATGGCATCAAGGTCCCCAGGCAGAAGCCGACGCCCTTCGACAATCTGCAAATCAATCATGTCTGTTTTTGGCGACAGGGCACGAATAGAGAAGCTTTCCCCTTCCAACGTGGTGCCTCCCCACTGGCCATCTCCAGGATGCGGCGGGAGTAATCCCGTCGTGGCGAACCAATTTTCACTTCGTAGTATCCCCGGTGTGTTGTTGATGGCGTGTTCGATCCGGCCGTTCGGATAGGGCTCTTCATAGGAAACCATTAAGTCGTACTTCATCGAAGCGAACAAACGGTCAAGAGTCCTAATCATCGAGCTGTGAATGTTAATGGCGGACATGAAAAAGATGCCAGCCGTGGCGAGAGTCGTGAGCGTCAGCGCCAATCGAGCGCGCCGGCGAAAGCCATTCCGAATAGCAAACAGGAGCGGCCGAGACGCTCCGCCGATACCTGCCAGTAGGCGATCAAAGCCACTGGCGCCAAAAGCGCGGGGCGAGGTGCCACAGTCAGCGAGCGCTTCTCGGACCGAAATTGCGCTCCCCCTCCAAATCGGGTAGGCCGCGGCCAGAAGCGGAACGAACAGGGCCGCAGAGACGACCAACAGGTAAACCCACAGCGGCACAGCAAAGCTAGTGATATCGAAATTGAGAAGAGCAGCAAAGGAACGGCTCATAACGCGGCCCCCTAAGATACCCACGGGAAGAGCGATTGAAAGCGCGGCCAATCCCAATATCATCGCCTGGCTAAAGTAAATTAGGGCTATTTGCCAGCGCGCCCCGCCAATTGCTTTCATCACGCCTATTTGACGGACCTGCGAAGCCATCATGCCCACAAGCAAGTTCACAACAAGAATCCCGCTCAGAATCAAAACCAGAAAGCCGAAGCTGGACATGGCCATCAGCAAAACACCCATGATGTCCGCATGCACGTGCTTTCCCGGTCGAGGAATGTCCACGCCCCGCACCGGATGTCCATAGCGTTCGACAGTTGTTTTTACGCATTGGGCGACGTTGCGAATGTGTTGTTCGTCAAGCCTGTTTTTGGCGACCACGATATTCAATTGGTCCAGATATGGCTCCTCGCCCAGCCGGACAAGGGTGTCCAACGTAATGTAGCCATAAACGATGTTCTCCATGCGCGCCTGGGCCAGGCCAACATCATGCACGCCGCCGGTTACGCGTAGTGTCTCGTCCTTTCCGTGGTTCAGCCTTATTGTCACCGTGTCGCCTATCTTCGCGTGCGCGACTTTGAAGGCGTCCCTTTCTATCAGTATTTCTCCGCTACCTGGTGGCCATGCGCCCAGCTCCGGCGCGAATTTGTTCAGAGGGATGTTCGCATAGTTCTTGACGACAATCAGCATCAGGTCGCGCCACTCCGCGGGTCCCGTCCGGATCTGGCCGAAGAGTAGTCGTCGCGCCTGGGCCTGGCCCACATCACGGTCAGCGAGCACAGCGGAGAGGAGAGCGTCGTCTACAGCGTCTGTATGAAAAGTGGCTGAGGCGGGATTCGTTTCGAGAAACCCTTTGTCCAGTTCCCGCGTAAGTATGGCGTAGGCGGACAGAACAGCAAAACAGCCGGAAAGTCCGATCGCGATCGCCAGCACCACGAGGGAAGTCCGAGTTCGTTCCAGCCACAAATCGCGAAACACTTTGCGCGAGGGTGACGTCATGAGCGGGTCCCCCGCAAGACTGGGCTGGTAGAAGCCGAATCGGTTATCAGGCTGCCATCAGCGAGCTCGACTTTTCGGTCAACTACGCGAGAGATGTCGCGTTCGTGTGTGACAATCACAACCGTTGTACCAGAAGTCGCCATTGCGCGAAAAAGCTCAAGCACGGCTCCCGCCGTCACGGAATCCAGGTTACCCGTTGGCTCGTCAGCCAAAATGACTGGTGGATCGTTCGCTAGCGCCCGCGCAATCGCAACCCGTTGTTGTTCACCTCCTGAGAGAGCGGCAGGTAGCTTGTTCGCCTGCGGCGCCGCTCCGACGCGGTCCAAGAGATCCAGTGCACGCTTGCGTCGCTCTCGTACGGGATAGCCCCTGCTGAAGTCCATTGGCAGCATGACGTTTTCAGCTACTGTCAATGTGGGCAGCAATTGAAAAAACTGGAATACAAATCCCACATTGCGGCCGCGCCAGGCAGCTAAGAGGTTTTGGTTCATGGACTGAAGGGATGTTCCGCCAATTTCAAGCGTGCCCGACGTTGGAGAGTCGATTCCGCCGACCAGGTTGAGCAATGTAGATTTGCCACTCCCGGATTTGCCGACAACGGCGACAAACTCGCCTCCGGCAATGTGCAGGTCAATGTCTTTGAGGGCGGTATAGGCTCCTGCGGGCGTAGAGTAAATCTTGCTGAGACCTCGTAGCTTGATCATGTATTCGAGACTAAGAAAACGCTGCTGAATGATCCCTGAACACTTCGTTCAGGCTGCGTTCAGCTTGGCGAGAGTCTCATTGGGATGGAAGGCAGGGAAGGAAATTGCGCATTCTGGTAGCGGAAGACGAGACGAAACTCGCCGGGCGGCTCGTGACTTCTCTGGGTGATGCTGGCTATGCCGTAGACTGCGCGGTCGATGGAGAGCGTGCTCACATTCTGGGGCACGATGAAGATTACGATGCCGTGGTTCTCGACCTTGGCCTACCCAAGTTGGATGGCTTAACCGTCCTCCGCCAATGGCGTGCGGCGGGCCTCACTGTGCCGGTGCTGATATTAACAGCGAGAGGAACTTGGCACGAGAAAGTCACAGGCATTGATAGCGGCGCGGACGACTACCTTGCAAAGCCCTTTCGCATGGAAGAGCTATTAGCCCGGCTGCGCGCTCTCATCCGACGCGCCAGCGGACAGGTCAATCCCGAACTGAGATGCGGCGACCTGGTCCTGAATCCACGGGCCGGGAGGGTAACCATGGATGGCGCAAGCGTAAGGCTGACCAGCCACGAATTTCGAGTCCTTTCTTACCTTATGCATCACCCGGAGCGCGTGGTCTCGCAGCACGAATTGACTGAGCACATCTACGCACAACAGTTTGATCGCGATTCGAATACTGTGGAAGTGTTCATTGCTCGCCTGCGGCGGAAGTTGGGGCCATCCGTTATTGAAACGGTACGCGGCCTCGGTTATCGAATGTGGACCGCTTCATGATGCATTTGCGTTCCCTTCGCTGGCGCATCATACTGGGCGCCTCTCTTTGGACACTCGGCCTGCTTCCGATCGGCCATATGCTTTTTCTCGTTTTGACAGGTCACCGGCATGAGCGGTTTATCGGGGTTTTTCATGTCGGACTATCTGGCACATTACTGATTCTTGCCTTCACATTTCTGGCGGCAGGTTTTGCGCAAGTGCGCAGAGGGCTGCAGCCATTTGACCAACTGCGAGGGCGCTTGTCGGCTGTTCGTGCTGGTCATGAGCGCAGGATCGAGGGGACCTATCCTGCTGAAGTCCAACCGGTCATAAATGATCTCAATTTGCTGCTTGAAAACCGCGAGAAAGCTGTGCAACGGGCGCTGACGAAAGCCGACGATCTGGCACACGGCTTGAAGACACCGCTAGCGGTCTTGGCGCAGGAGGCGGACCAAGTGGAAGTTGAAGGGAATGCCGAGGCAGCCGCTACGATCCACCAGCAAGTAGAGCGGATGCGCCGACAGATTGATTACCATCTGGTCCGCGCACGCGCCGCTAACTCTGGTGAAACACCAGGCGCCCATTGCATGGTCCTGGAGTCAGCCGAGGGGCTTTCGCGCACACTGCTTCGTATCTACGCCGTCCGGGGACTCGATATCGAAGTGGACGTTGATCCTGGACACTCAATCCGCGGTCAGCGCGAAGATCTGGATGAGATGCTGGGGAACTTGCTGGACAATGCATGCAAATGGGCCAGGTCCGCTGTCAGCGTGCAATCGCTTCGGGACAACGGCAACATCATCATTCTCGTTGACGACGACGGACCTGGAGTTGTCCCAGAGATGCGCGATGTAGTACTTCAGCGCGGAGTGCGCGCCGACGAAGCGGCACCTGGCTCCGGTCTTGGTCTCTCTATCGTGCGTGACCTTGCCGAGGTCTATGGGGGAATCATATGCCTGGAGAACTCTCCCAAGGGCGGCCTGCGCGTGCGACTTCGACTGCCCGCGTCTTAGACCTGGACATTCACGGCGGTTCAGCAATTCGCTCCCCACAAGTGACAGCCAAAGTAGGCGGATGACTCCTACGTCGGTTTCGTCTCAGCTTTGTTTACTTGATCCCATAACTCGCTCAGTATCGAAGCGCGTTCATAAAGAACCTGTATGCCGTCAAAAACGACCTTCTTTGTACCTGCGTCCAGAGGTAACGCGGACCAAGTTTGGTCAGTAAAGCCGAACTCGACTTCATGGGCGTCAGAATACCAGACACGCAAGGAAGCGAGCTTTCCATAGTTCTCGATTTGTTCACGGTCGATTGTCCCAAAGCATCTTGCCCACCGTGTGTCCTGAAGATACGCCTGCGGTTCTCTGGCAATAATCACCAAGTCTATGTCCGAAGCTTCAGTGGCAGCATTTCGAGCATATGATCCAAGCAAGGCCACTGCCAGAATGTCGGGCCGGCTCTCGGCCCATCGACGGAATTCGCTCAAGAACTCAAGGAATTGTTGCCGTTTGGAACTCAATCGAACCTCGCAAGGTCCCCAGTATAGGCCAGCACGCAATTGAAAATAGGGGAGCACGTTGTACATCAAGATCAATCCCGTAAAGTCGAAGCGTTTGGGAAGAGTCGGTGGATTCCATTTTGACGGGAAATGTTGAAGTCGTTCAATCGTTCCTAGTCAGATATGATGACCTCTTTAGGCCCTGTGCTCAACGCAAAATAATCCTTCGCGTCCTTGAGCGGAACCCATTCCTCGTCCTGAAGGACGTATTCAAAGAGAGCAGGTGCTGGTCCAAGATGCGTTGCATAGGAGCCTGGATCAGCCCACGCATTGGTTTGAATAGTCCGCTCGATCTTCGCCATAACGGACACCTCTACCTTGTTGCCGCCGGCTTCGTGACATCGGAGCTGAGGAAAAACTCAGGTGGGTTGTCGTAGAGGTTTGCGAACTGCAGGAATTCGAAATCCGCGATGGCCAGAACCGTAAACGCCGCGTGGATGTGATTCTGGATGTCTTTCATTTGTCTCTCCTTTTCGCTAATCACGCCTTCCAACGTTGGCGCTCCTCCCCTTGACATCCGACAGGAGAGAGGTTCATTCTCTTGTTGAATACCGAGGGGAACATGCCACCGTCGACCGACTTGCTACAGGGAACACTCGATCTGCTCATCCTCAAGACGCTGGCTTTAGAAGCCATGCACGGCTGGGGCATCGCGCAGCGCATCCAGCAGGTCTCGAACGACGCGCTGCAGGTCGGCCAGGGCTCTCTATATCCCGCGCTCCATCGGCTCGAATACAAGGGTTGGATCCAGGCCGACTGGGGCGCTTCCGAAAACAACCGCAGGCAAGGTTCTACTCCCTCACGCGCACAGGAAAGAAGCAGTTAGCCGCTGAGCTGGAGGACTGGGACCGCCTCGCCACGGCAATCGCGCTTGTCCTCAAGCAGGCCTAGGAGGAGGTCAACATGCTCAAGGAGTGGCTAACTCGTCTTCGCTTCCTCATAGTCCGCAAGACCCATCGCGACGTCGACGAGGAGCTGCAGTTCCACCTCGAACAGCAAACCCGGGCCAACATCGCCGCCGGCATTCACTCGCAGGAGGCCCACCGGCAAGCGGTCATCGCCTTCGGTGGAGTCGAACACGCCCGCGAGGAATGCCACCAGCAGCGCCCCAGCTTCTTCGACGAAACTCTCCTTCAGGATGTGCTCTACGCCATCCGTGGCTTCCGTCGCAACCCCGTCTTCACCATCACCATCATTGCAACCCTCATGCTCGGCATCGGAGCCACCACCGCGGTCTTCAGTGTCGTCGATCGTATCCTCTTCCGCAGCCTCCCTTACGCGAACGCCGACCGGTTGGTCTCAGTGGGCCTCGTAGCCCCAATCATCCCGCAGGAGTTCATGCTCGGGGGCTCCTATTACGACTGGCGCGACAATCAAACACCCTTCACCGGATTTACCTCAGAGACGGGAGTGAACCCCTGCGATCTGACCGAGGACAAGCCCGCGCGGTTGAGTTGCGCCAACGTCGAAGCCAGCTTTCTGCCAACGCTCGGCGTCGCTCCGCTGCTGGGTCGAAACTTCAGCCCGGAGGAAGACCGTCCCAACGGCCCCAAGGTCGCGCTGATCTCCTATGGCCTGTGGCAGAGGCGTTTCGCCAAAGATCCTGGCGTTCTCGACAAGACAATCAGCCTCGATGGCCATTCAACGCGCATCATCGGTGTGCTCCCCAGTGACTTTGAGATGCCCACCCTTGACGACGCCGACGTGGTCGTTCCCCAGGCGCTCGACGAGGCCGCGCAGCGCAAGGCCGATCCCGGCGCGGTGATGTATGCCTTCGCGCGTTTGAAGCCGGGAGTAACCATCGCGCAGGCAAAGGCAGCTCTCAAGCCGGTCTTCGACTATTCGCTCAGGCTGGCCCCTCCCCGATTTCGCGAGGAGGTTCATCTCCAGGTCCGTTCCCTGCGCGACCGGCAGGTCCACGACGTCCGGCTGGTGGCCTGGGTTTTGCTGGGAGCGGTCTTCGCGGTGCTCCTCATCGCCTGCGCAAACGTAGCCAGCCTCTTAATGGCGCGAGGCGCAGCGCGGGAGCGCGAACTAGCCATCCGTTCCGCTCTGGGTGCGAGCCGAGCTCGGCTTGCCTCGCAGGCCCTCACCGAATCCCTTGCACTCTCGCTAGCCGGAGCCGCAGCCGGATGTGCGCTCGCGGAGGTGCTCTTGCGCATCTTCATCGCCATCGCTCCGGAGGGTATGCCCTTCCTCGCCAAAGCGCAGCTTGACCTGCGCATCATCATCTTCACGGTGCTTCTTGCGATGGTGTGCGGTGTGCTCTTTGGCCTCGCTGCCTTGCACAAGCCTCGCGCGCAGGCCCTTACCGCGCACTCGCCTGGAGCCGTCTCCCATGCCGGTCTACGTCAATGGCTGGTCGTCGCGCAGCTCGCCGCAAGCATGGTTTTGCTCACTGGAGGAACGCTCCTCCTCCGCAGCTTCTGGAACCTGCAAAATCAGCAACTGGGAATCCACACCCAGAGCATCATGACGGCGAGGATAGCGTTAGGCCAACAGCACTATGCAACGCCAGAGCGTCAGATGGAGTTCTTTCAAGAGTTGAAGCGACGTCTGCAATATGGCCCCGGTGTCAGTTCGATTGCGATGAGCGATTCGCTGCCCCAGGCGGCTATCATCACGATCAGGTGTACGCGTCGATGGCTGTCGCCGGTAAATCGATCTCCACCGCAGGCACCGGCGGTATGGTCGCATGGCGTTGGATTTCACCCGACTACTTCCGCACTCTGGACATCCCCATCGTGCAGGGCGAAGGCTTCACTGAAAGCGAACTCACCTCCACTGACCGCCCCATGGTCCTGAGTAAATTACTCGCCGTCCGAATGTTTCCCGGACAAGATCCGATCGGTCAGCGTGTACAGTTGGCCTTCCCCGGCGCGGACGATCCCTGGTACACGGTCGTCGGCGTCGCGGCCGACGTAAAGAACGGCGGTCTGGCCGGCGAAGACGAACCTGAATATTATCGGCTCCGTCGCAATCGCCCCGAGGACTGGAATGACACATCGGCGATCCTCATAAAGACGCCGCTACCCTCCGACGCCATGTCTCTGTGGATTCGCGCCCAGGTCGCCACGCTCGACCCCACCATCCCGGTCGACATCGCAACCCTCCAGCAACGAGTCGGCAAACTCGCCGACCAGCCGCGCTTCCAAACCCTTCTCGTCGGCTTCTTCGCCGCGACTGGCCTCGTCCTCGCGGTCATCGGCCTCTACGGCGTCATCTCCTTTTTGGTCACACAGCGCACTCAAGAAATCGGCGTCCGAATGGCCCTCGGTGCAAGCCAGGCAAACATCCTGCGCCTCGTGCTGGGCAAGAGCCTTCGCCTGATCGTCTGGGGAATCTCTCTCGGCCTCCTCGCCGCGTTGGCAGCATCACGCGTGCTGTCAAGCCTGCTCTTCAGCGTCGGCCCCCACGATCCCCTCTCCTTCGCCTGCGTCACTCTCCTGCTGGTCTTCGTAGCGCTTGCGGCGACCTTGCTCCCAGCCAGGTCCGCTACCAAGGTGAATCCGATTGTGGCTTTGCGCTGCGACTAGGCAAAACGCCTGGTGGGGAATCGGATAGACCCAGGCCCATTTCAATTGCCTTCGAAGCCGGGTACCAATATGTCTCGGGCCAAGGACTTAGCGGGCCGTTCGATGACGAAGATGTAAAGACTGCCTCTCCGGCTGACTTGGAGATTGACGATTGCGCCTCGCAACCAACCTCCGCAGTTTGGGAGTTGATGTAAGAGTGGCTCAGGAGCTTCTGAGGCATGCAAACTCACGCATCACAATGGACCTCTACACTCAGGCTGTGTCCGCGCTGATAAACGGAGTGCTAGTGGGAGGCAGGTAGACATGATGTTGTTAGCTGGGTAAAAGACGGTACAGAATTTCCGTACCTTGCGTACCGTAGGAGATTTGCTTGTCACTTGGGATAGGCCATAAACCATTCATTTTCTGGGTTTATGGCGGGGACGACGGGGCTCGAACCCGCGACCTCTGCCGTGACAGGGCAGCGCTCTAACCAACTGAGCTACGTCCCCAAACTGCTTTAGCAATCTGGATAGATGTTACGCAGAATGAGCAAATTGGAAGCATTCGCTCTGTTCTACTTGTTGCTGATTGGATCTTAAGTTTGAGATCTTATGGACGTCAAATCTGACATGAGACCGCGAAGCCAACAACAGAAATAAGTCTATCAGATGAGGCGAGATTCTGGTGTAAACCGCGCGAATCGGCGGCGAAATTTTGCCCGTACGGATTTACTACTCATGGTGCTTGTTTCTTACGTTTATCCATCGATCACTCATCTGCGAAGCTCATGTTTGTATCATTGGCTAAAGCGCGGGATATGGATCGCACGGTAGAAATGAGGTTTCCCATGAGTCAGCAGTCGATCGACCCGGTCTGCGGTATGAAAGTGACCAGCGAGACTGCAAAGTGGTCGACGGAATACGACAGCGCAAATCTTTACTTCTGCTGCCAGTCTTGTCAAAAAAAGTTCGAAGCGAATCCTACCCAATATGTTGGGATGAAGCAGCAAGATCCGCTTCCGTTAACCGTCATTCCATCCTCCGCGGCCAGCAAATATACATGTCCGATGCACGCTGACGTGCGGACCACGAAGCCAGGTCCGTGTCCGAAATGCGGAATGGCACTTGAATCAATCGACCCATTTGCGAGTGATGGCGCCAAATACACCTGCCCTATGCATCCAGAGGTGCTTCGTGATGGGCCAGGGGATTGTCCTATCTGCGGGATGGCGCTTGAACCTCTTATGACAGGCGACTTCGCGAACCCAGAGTTGGTGAGCATGACTCGACGCCTGTGGGTTAGCTTAGCTCTCACGCTTCCTCTACTTGCCGTCATGGTCTCTGACATGTTGCCTCGTCATCCACTCCAGAACGAGTTTCGCGGCGGATTGCTTGGCTGGCTTGAGCTCACTTTCGCAACGCCGGTTGTTCTGTGGGCTGGGTGGCCGTTTTTCGAGCGCGGCTGGTCATCGATCCGCCATCGCAGCCTGAACATGTTTACGCTGATTGCGATTGGAGCCGGCTCGGCGTATCTCTACAGCGTCTTTGCGGTTCTTGCGCCTCAGATATTTCCGCCGTCTTTCCGCGACAAGTCCGGGAATCTTGGTCTGTACTTCGAAGCGGCTGCGGTGATCACGGTTCTCGTACTGCTCGGTCAGGTGTTGGAGTTGCGTGCTCGGGGTCACACCGGCGGGGCAATCAGGGCGCTCCTTGGATTGGCGCCAAAGACTGCGCGCCGCATAGCTCAAGACGGTACGGAAGCTGATATCGCTCTCGCGGATATTCAAGTCGGCGATCACATTCGAGTGCGACCGGGCGAGAAGATCCCTACCGACGGCTCTGTCATCGAAGGCCACAGTGCGGTGGACGAGTCGATGGTCACAGGAGAAGCTTTTCCCGTTGAAAAAGCCCGCGGCGCGAAGCTTGTTGGAGGCACTATCAACGGTACGGGCAGCCTCGTCATGAAGGCGGAACGAGTGGGAGCGGACACACTGCTGGCACAGATTGTAAAGATGGTCAGCGAAGCTCAACGCACGCGGGCACCCATTCAACGACTGGCCGATAAGATTGCATCCTGGTTCGTTCCTGCAGTTCTCGCGGCCTCGGCGGTTACATTTTTTGTCTGGGTGATTTTTGGTCCGCAGCCTCACTATGCACACGGACTGGTGAATGCGGTTGCGGTTCTCATCATTGCTTGCCCTTGCGCACTGGGTCTGGCTACGCCGATGTCCATTATGGTCGGAACTGGGCGCGGAGCTAGTGAAGGCATCCTGATTCGTGATGCCGAAACCCTCGAGACTTTCGAGAAGGTGGACACGCTTGTCGTGGACAAGACGGGCACTCTGACCGAAGGAAAGCCGCGGCTCACGGTTGTAGTCGCTGCGGAAGGCTTCGATGAGACGTATCTTTTACAGGTAGCAGCCGGCCTCGAAAAGGCAAGTGAGCATACGCTCGCGGACGCCATACTCCTCGGGGCGAAGGAGAAGGGAATTGAGCCGTCTGCTGTGACTCATTTTCAGTCGGTCACAGGGAAAGGCGTGACGGGGATGGTGCAGGGGAAGCTGATCGGCGTGGGTAATCTTGCGCTGATGCAGGACCTGGGTGTTCCTAGCCATGCACTGCAAGAGCGCGCTGAGGTTTTACGCAACGAAGGCCAGACGGTGATGTTCCTCTCAGTGGACGGACGGTTCGCCGGATTGATTGCGGTTGCAGATCCGATAAAAGCATCTTCCTTCGAAGTGATCCAGCAGTTGAAGAAGGCCGGAATGACGGTCGTGATGGTCACAGGAGACAGCAATACGACCGCAGCCGCCGTTGCCGGCAAGCTGGGGATCGACTTTGAGGCCGACGTCTTGCCGGGGAGAAAGGCAGAAGTAGTCCAGAGGCTGCAGGCTTTGGGGAAGATCGTCGCGATGGCGGGCGATGGGGTCAATGATGCTCCCGCGCTGGCGCAGGCGAATGTAGGGATCGCGATGGGAACAGGAACGGATGTGGCGATTGCTGCTGGAGGAGTTGTCCTTGTCAATGGCGATTTGCATGGGATCGTCAAAGCGAGGAAGCTTAGCCAGAAGACGATGAGGAATATTCGTCAGAACCTTTTTTTTGCGTTCGCCTACAACGCTGTTGGTGTGCCCGTCGCTGCCGGTGTTCTTTACCCTTTCATTGGGTTGCTTCTGAGTCCAATGATCGCGGCGGCTGCGATGAGCATCAGCTCTGTCTCTGTTATCGCAAACTCGTTACGGCTTCGAACCGCAACGCTTTAGTCACGCCTGGTTCAGCCAGTCCTGGGAATGTCTTTCGACGGCGATGCGTACCAGTTGGCTTCTTGTCCGCACGCCGGTGCGGGCAAAGAGTTGCTGAAGCGCTGCCTTGACGGAGCCCTCCGAGATGCCAAGTTGTTGCGCGATCTCCTTGTTGCTGAGACCTTCAAAGACACATCGCAGGACACCTCGTTCTCTTGCGCTCAGGGATTCCTGTCTTGCCTCATCACTGCGGCGGCGTACGCTCGCGAGCAATGCTTTTACCATTCCGGAGTCGATCCAGGCCTCGCCCTTCATGACGCGGCCGATGGCTTGTGTCAGTTCTGTAAGCGGACTGCTCTTGAGGAAGACGCCGGAGGCGCCATTGTCCAACGCGCGCAGCATTACAGCATCGGCCATGCCTCCGGTCACCAGAAGGACCCTCCCTGCGAAGCCACATCGTTTGCTTTCATCCAGGAATTGAGTTCCGGGTTTTTCCCCAAGGTCGTAATCGAGCAAGACCAGATCGATCTGTTCTCGGGCGACGATCTTGAGGGCTTCTTCGACGGTTGCGCAGGCTCCAATGATTTTGCATTCGGTATCGGCTTCGAGCAGCCTGCTTAGACTCTCGCGGAAGAGAGTGTGGTCATCGACAATCAGAACGCGTATCTGCTTGTTCATAGGGGACGAGTTCCTTTTTTTCCCAGAGAGATAGTTCGACGATAAAGCATGCTCCAAAAGGCGTCGGTTCGTAGCGCAGGTCGCCTTGAAATGAGCGCATGAAGGCACGGGACAGGTAAAGTCCAAGACCTGTGGCTTCAGCCCCTTGTTGGAATGGCTTGAAGAGGTCGGCCGCGTTTCGAACACCGGAGCCACTATCCAGCAGACGAACAAAGAGTCGCTGTTCGCCAGTCTCGACGGAGATGTGGAGGTGCTTGCGGGGCTGCAGGCTCATGGCGCGCTCGCTATTTTTGATGAGGTTGAGAAAGACCTGCATCAGACTGGGTCTGTCGGCCAGGATCTGGGGGAGGTTCCGAGGTGCGGAGATGTTCAATGTGGCCCCACTCTCCTCCAGGGGCGGTTGAACGATAATTCGCAGCTCCTCCAGCAGGGAAGACAGGTCGACGCTCGTCGCCTGGTCCGAGCTGTTGTGTAAGTCCATTGCGGCGATCTTCTCCAGAGATTGGATGAGCGTGCCGAGAGCTTCGAAGTCTTTGTTCCTATCGAGCGAGGGGTCGCGTGTGAGGTTTTGATGTACGACCGCAATCGCCGCGCAGACATTTCGGATCTCATGCGAGACAGCGGCGACCAAGATTCGCGAGCCCGCCAGCAGTTGATGCAGACTCGACTCCTCGTGTGTCCTAAGATCGTCGGAGATGTCAACCACCATAGCTGCCATGCGGGCGCCGACGCTGGTTTGGTAGGTGGAAAACCAGATATCGGCCAAAAAGACTTCGCCGTTGTGGCGCGTGCCATGGCATTGCATGACGGTGCGGAAGGTACGTCCTTCGTGTTGTGCCGAGGGGAGATTGAGCAGCGAAGGGAGATATGGGTGAATCAACGTGCCTTCAAGGCCACCTGCGGTGACGGCGAAGAGTTTGTGCGCAGCTTCATTGGCCAAAAGAAAGTGTCCTTTAGCATCGGTGGTAAAGATGGCTGCAGGACTGCTTTCGATGAGGACTTTGAGTTGTTCCTCGGCATCCTTGCGGGCGGCGATCTCGGTCTCAATCTGGCGCAAGTGTTCGCTGGCAGCGCGCCGGCTGCGGACCACACCGTAGACGAAAAGGCCAAGGCCGCTGAAGGCGGCAAAGGTGAGAATGTCGCGGGGGAGGCCTACGGCAGGAGTCCACTTGAGGCTGTTGAATGCTTCTGCGAGGCCGGTGCAGAGAGCGGCTGCAATGCAGATTTGCCATCGGCTCAGTACGCGGCCGACCAGCAGCATAGGCAGGAGGTAAAGAAATCCGAGCGGGATCTCAGCATCGATGCGCCAATCCGCGAGCGCGATCAAGACCACGAGCAGGGTCGCGCGAAGGAGCTGCGATCTGGAGTTGTCGGGAGATAAGGGCAAGGTCATATCTGTGCGGAGTCCTGGTGCATTAGCCACGGCGCAGAGAAGGGGGCCTCTCGCTCCCGGATGTTTTTTGAGAATATGACACTACAAATCCGAGTAGATGCCGAATGTTTACAAGTATTTTATGCGGTGTCCTCTATTGTCAGCACTATCTTTCAGTCTACGCGGCGATCCAAAAGAACCGACATAGCTAGCCAAAAGATAGGCGCGTCAGCAGGAGGTGAACACTAGACTTAATACACTGGCAATTGAACATTGCTGTATTTGTCTCGGCATTGTCTATCGCGATCGCGGGCTAAGATCTTATACGTCGGGTAATCTCTATATAAAGGTAACAACTGGCTTAATCCTATGAGGGGTACCGAGTTTACGAGATGAGTTCAATCAGTTCCAGATACTCCGCCGCGATCCTGTTTTGTTTCGGCTTTTCCCTGTTGGCAGGCTGCAACGGTAAGGCGGGCGATCCCAAGAGCGAAGCTCCACCGGCGGCTGCTGTGCAAGCCGATGCCGATCCGAATCTGGTTCACGTGGATCACCCCGAAGAGTTCGCACTTGCGACGGCGAGCAACTATGCGGCGGCCTCGACCCTTCAGGTGACGGGGACAGTGAATCCCGACATCTCTCGTACGATTCCGGTCATTTCGATCGCCTCGGGCCGCGTCGTTGAAGTCCATGCGCGCATCGGGGATTATGTGAAAAAGGGCCAGTTGCTGATGGATGTACAGAGCACCGATGTCTCTGGCGCCTTTGGAGCGTATTTGAAGGCGGTCAACGACGAGCGGCTTGCGAAGGTGCAACTGGATCGCGCCCAACTTTTATATGACAAGGGCGCGGTTCCCCAGAGCCAGGTTGAGATCACGCAAGACGCTGAGGACGATGCCAAGGCGGCGCTCTCGGCGGCGGAAGAACAGTTGCGCGTACTCGGGGTGGATAAGAATCATCCTGCAGCGACCGTGAAGGTCTATGCGCCGGCGTCGGGATATATTATCGCGCAGAATGTGACAAACGCGGCTGCGGCAGGAGTCACTTACTCGGGCTCGGCGAACGCGTTTACTATCGCCGACCTTTCGCATGTGTGGATTATCTGCGATGTGTATGAGAACGATCTGCCTGCGGTGCATCTCGGCCAGAAGGTGGACATTCATCTGACTGCTTATCCTGACCGTGTGCTGACCGGTGTGATCAGTGATATCGGCGCGGTCCTCGATCCGCAGATACGTACTGCGAAGGTCCGGATTCAGGTGGACAATCCGGACACCCTGATGCGTGTCGGCATGTTCGCCACGGCTACAATTCACGGCAAGATTCAGCAGACCCATGCGCAGGTGCCTGCGGCGGCTGTGCTACACCTGCATGACCGCGACTGGGTGTATGTGCCCGCAGGGAACGGCAGTTTTCGCCGCGTGCCGGTACAGGGCGGCGGCATGCTGCCGGGCAATATGCAGGAGATCCGCTCCGGCATCAACGCGGGCCAGCAGGTGGTTTCGAATGTGTTGGCGTTGCAGAATACGGCGGACCAATAATGATTCGTGGTCTCGTCGATTTTGCGCTGAACAACCGATGGCTGGTCGTCGGTCTTTCGATCATGCTCTTTGGCTGGGGGATCGTCTCTTTCCATAATCTTCCTGTCGAGGCTTACCCTGACGTTGCCAACAACTATGTCCAGGTCATCACGCAGTGGCCTGGGCGCGCCGCCGAGGAGGTCGAGCAGCAGGTTACTGCGCCCATCGAAATTCAGATGGCCGGCATACCGCAGATGACCCACCTGCGGTCAACCTCGCTCGCCGGCCTTTCCAGCGTTACCATGATCTTCGACGACGATTCTGTCAACAAAGACAATCGCGACCAAGTCTTCCAACGGCTCGGGCTTGTCACGCTTCCCGCAGGCCTTCAGCCCCAGATGGGAACGGACTGGAGCCCTGTCGGCCAAATCTACTGGTATACCTTGCGCTCGACCAACCCCGCCTACGACAGCATGGAGCTCAAGTCCCTTGAGGACTGGAAGCTCGAAAAGGAGTTCAAGTCCGTACCCGGAGTCGTCGATGTCTCCAGCTTTGGCGGCATCACCCGCGAGTACCAGGTGAAGGTCGACCCCGACAAGCTCATTGCCTATGGGCTCAGTATCGGTCAGGTCGAACAACAACTCGCCGTCAACAACATCAACGCCGGCGGCAGCTTCATCGAGCAGGGCCAGCAGCAGGTTAACGTTCGTGAGGTCGGCCTCTTTAAAAATGTCAAAGACATCGAGGACACCGTCCTGAAGACCCAGTCCGGGACCGCTTTACGCGTCAAAGACATTGCCACCGTCGTCCAGGGCCCCAAGATACGCCTCGGCCAGATCGGTAAGACCTGCCGCTTCGGTGCTACTCCGCCCGCCGCATCGGGAGCTTCTTTCAGCGCAACCGACCCATGCGTGGACCATACGGACAAGTCCGGCAGCAAACAGGCTATTCACCACGAGGATGGGAAGCTCATCGACAATGATGATGTCGTAGAAGGAATCGTCCTCCTGCAAAAAGGCGACAATTCCGACGTCGTGCTCGAGGGCATTCACAAGAAAGTAGATGAACTCAACAACGGTATCCTTCCCCCCGGTGTAAAGATCATCCCCTTTCTGGATCGCAGTGAACTTCTCCACTACACCACCCATACCGTGCTTAGGAATCTCACGGAAGGCATTCTGCTGGTCGTCATTGTCCTCTTCCTCTTTCTGGGGAATGTCCGGGGCGCAATCATTGTTGCCCTCACCATGCCGTTTGCGCTACTGTTCGCCGCAATTTGCCTGAATCTGCACGAAATTCCCGCAAACCTGCTTTCGCTGGGCGCGCTGGATTTCGGCATGGTGGTGGACGGCTCCGTGGTGATCGTGGAGAACATCGTTCGCCACCTCAGCCACGGCCGCAAGGAGGGGGTCACTCCGGGGGAGCAGATCCGCGAGGCCACACACGAGGTTCAGCGCCCTGTCTTCTATGCGCGCGCCATGATCATCACTGCGTATCTGCCTATTTTTACGCTCCAGTCAGTGGAAGGACGCCTCTTCAAGCCAATGGCGTGGATGGTAAGCTTCGCTCTGCTCGGCGCGCTTATTTTCTCGCTCCTGCTTGCTCCCGTACTAGCGAGCCTGCTCTTCCCCAACGGCGCCAGCGAGTGGGAGAACCCCGTGATGACCTGGCTTACCAGCCGTTATCGCAATGCCGTCAAGTGGGCCATCGAATATCGTGTCGTCACCGTCAGCCTTGCGGGACTGGTGCTCCTGTTTGCCGGCTTCCTCGGTTTCAGCGGCATCATCGGCTCCGAGTTTCTCCCCCACCTTGATGAAGGTTCCATCTGGGTCCGCGGTACGCTTGCCCCGTCGACCGGCCCCACCGAGAGCCTCCGCATCATGAACGAAGCTCGGCTTAAGCTCTCCGCCTTCCCAGAAGTTCTCAAAGTTGTCAGTCAGACCGGACGTCCCGACGACGGCACCGATACCACCGGGTTCTTCAACACCGAATACTTCGTCGACCTCAAGCCCAAGAACGAGTGGCGCTCTGTTTTTAAGGAGAATAAAGAGGAACTCATTACCGCCATGGATCGCGAGCTCGAAAAAACCCCTGGCGTCCTCTGGAACTTCTCTCAGCCCATCTCCGACAACGTCGAAGAGGCTGTGAGCGGGGTCAAAGGTGAGCTCGCCGTCAAGATCTACGGCGACGATCTCAGGACCCTCGAAGAAAAGGGTGATGCGATCGTCTCTGTAATGAGTAAGATCAAGGGCGTCCAGGACCTCGGTCTCTTCCGCGTCATCGGCCAGCCCAACCTCGACTACACCGTCAATCGCGAAGCTGCTGCCCGCTACGGCATCAACGTCGCCGATGTGCAGGATGCCATCCAGACCGCCGTTGGAGGCAACGCAGTCACACAGGTGCTCCTGGGAGAGGCTCGATACGACGTAGTCGTCCGCTACCTTCCGCACTTTCGTAACACCCAGGAGGCCATCGACAATATCCGCCTTCTGGCTCCCGGCGGCGAGCGCGTCTCCCTGGCCCAACTCACCTCCATTCATACCGAAGATGGCGCCGAGGAGGTCTACCGCGAGGGCGGCCAGCGCTACGTTGCCATCAAGTACAGTGTTCGCAACCGCGATCTCGGCAGCACCGTAAAGGAGGCGATCCATAAGGTCAACGAACAGGTAAAGCTGCCCCCCGGCTACAAGATTGACTGGGCAGGGGAATACGAGAGTCAGAAACGCTCGTCGCGGCGGCTCATGCTCGTACTACCCGTCACCATACTCATCATCTTTGTCATCCTTTACTTCATGTTTCACTCTGGTAAATGGGCTGGTCTTATCCTTATCAATGTTTCCATGGCGCCTATCGGCGGCCTACTCGCTCTTTTGTTTACGCATACAAATTTCAGCGTCTCCTCTGGAGTGGGCTTTCTTGCGCTTTTCGGCGTCTCCGTGGAAACCGGCGTCATCATGCTGGAGTACATCAACCAGATGCGTGTTCGCGGGCACTCCATTGAGGAGTCGGCCATCGAAGGAGCTGTTCTGCGGCTTCGACCTATCATGATGACGATGCTGGTTGCGACACTTGGTTTGCTTCCCGCCGCTACCTCGCACGGCATTGGGTCAGACTCACAACGGCCTTTTGCCATGGTGATCGTCGGCGGTCTTATTGGCGCGCTTCTCATCAGCGTCTTTCTGCTGCCCACTTTGTATGTCTGGATCGCGAGACCGGACGATGTGCTCCCAGCCCCCGAAACGGAGTTTGAGAACTAATGCAGTTCCAGCGTGCAGGCAAATATCTACCCATTCCCATGCAAGCCACAGGAGGTGTCATGGCGAAAAATAAACAGCGAATCGTCCTGGCTGCGGCCTGGGCCCTGCTACTGCCCTGCGCTGCGTTCGGTCAAAATCAGCCATCTACCTCGACGGCCACGCCTATCACGATGCAGCAGGCGGTCGATCTTGCCCTTGCAAAGAACCCCACGCTGCTGTCGGCGCAGCAGAACCTGTTCTCCGTCAAAGCACAGGAGATTCAGGCCGGTGTACGTGCTAACCCCTACTTCGGAGTAGTGGGCTCAAACATCACCCTCCCTGCTGAAGGAGCCTCAAACCCGTACGCCTACAGCGTCCAGGTCTCGCGTCTGTTTGAGCGCGGCGAGAAGCGCCGCTGGCGCCTCGACAGCGCGCGTTCCACCACGGCGCAGACCGATGCGCAGTACCACAACCAGGAGCAGCAGACCATCCTCGCCGTTCGCCAGGCATTTACCAACTTCGTCCTTGCCAAGGCAGCTAAGAAGCTCGCTGACGATAATCTGAATGACTTCAAGCACGAAGTTGATATAGGCCACGAACGCCTGAAGGCTGGCGATCTTGCGAAGCTGGACTATGAACGTTTGGATCTGCAACTAGCACAGTTCGAATCCGACGAGTCGACGGCCATCACCAATACGCAACAGGCAAGCTCCCAGCTCCAGATTCTGCTTGGCTACGAGAAGCCGCGCGTTGACTTCGACGTGATTGGCGACATCGTTCCGCCGGTTGTCCCATCCACGATGGAGGAGTTGGAACAAAAGGCTCTTGCCGCGCGGCCGGACTATCGAGCGGCCAAGCTTGGCGTCGCCGTCGCTGACGCGAACGTGAAACTAGCGTACGCGAACGGAACCACAGATCCGACGCTCGAGGGCGAGTATGACCGGAGCGGCACCTACAACTCCGCGGGCTTTAGCTTAAACATTCCTTTGCGCATCTTCGATCGTAATCAGGGCAACAAGGAGACCAGCAAGTTCCTCGCACAGGGCAGCCGCTTCACAGAAATTGCGGCTCGCAATCAGGTCTTCGGCGACGTCGATGAGGCATGGGCTGGGTATGCCAATATCAAGATCCTAGCGGACCGCTACAACGCCCATTACATAGAGGAAGCGAAGGATGTCCTCGATATCTCAAAGTTCAGCTATGAGCACGGTGGCCTCGCCTTGATCGATTATCTCGATGCTCTGCGGGATTCGCGTTCGGTGACCTCCGACGCGCTCAATGCGTACGCACAGACTTGGATGGCGATTCACCAACTAAGCTTCGTTACCGCAACCGACGTCGTACCGTAATGATTAGAAGAACGAGTTATTGAAGCCAATGTGAACGTGACCGTCGCACCGTCGGCCCAGTAATTCCCTAAGAAATCTCTGATCAAATCTTGCTTTTGCAAGGTCCGGAAATACCAGGGCCGGAGGCGCGTCGGCAGCCTAGCCTACCCCTTTGTCTTTTCTTTCTGCAATTTGCTCAGCAAAAACGCATGTCAAGCTCAAGAATCGCCTAAACCATTGAACCTAAAGCAAATAGACGATGTCCATTGAGTTCCGCCTCAGCCGCTAAAATAGAACTA
>Ga0182024_10003340_pt1 | contig 38383 bp, 28 predicted proteins | sample P32metaG_FD_120480 | JGI IMG/M metagenome (GOLD analysis project Ga0182024, IMG submission 120480) | Permafrost microbial communities from Stordalen Mire, Sweden - P3-2 metaG (Illumina Assembly) | ecosystem: Environmental > Terrestrial > Soil > Wetlands > Permafrost | place: Sweden: Stordalen...
TGCTGTTTGACCCGGACTAGGTTTATTCAGATCACCTCGCATATGCAAATATCGTTTTCTAAGGGTTAATGAAGAAGGATTGATATAATACTTGTGCTACGGTTATTATCTCAACTCTATTATTTGTTGCTCTCAAAAGTAAAAGAAGGCAGCGGACTTAATCTTGCATAAGGCAGGAGAATATGTAATCCCGTCAGGGATCGCAGCGGATATCCTTTTCCGTTAGGAAAAGATATTAGCGGAGAGCCCGTCCCGGAGGGGACGGCAAAATTATCCTTACATAATTTATTAATAAATCCGCCTCCCATAGGCATCTTATGCCAATCCGCATCTTCGTAACCGGGGGGACTTTCGATAAGGAATATAAGCGGCGGTGCCGGTGAATCTGTCCGGAAAAAGCTATTAGAAACTACGGACCTGCATGCCTACCGGTATCTTCTATGCCAATGGTGTAAAAGCCAATGTACTCTTCTTTGATGGCAAGCCCTCCAGTAAAGATCCATGGACCAGGGAAGTATGGTTTTATGATTACCGGACTAATATTCATCATACCTTAAAAAAGAATCCGCTCAAGCTGGAAGACCTGAAAGATTTCATTACCTGCTATAATCCAAAGAACCGCCATAAACGCAAAGAGCTTTTTAGTGATGTTAATCCAGAAGGCCGCTGGAGGAAATTTACCTATGATGAAATTATTGCAAGGGATAAGACTTCCCTGGATATTACCTGGTTAAAGGATAAGTCATTGGCGGATTTGGATAATTTACCCGACCCGGATGAACTGGCGGCTGAGATTGTAGAGAATCTGGAAGCGGGGTTGGAAAGTTTTAGGGCGATTGTGTCGGCGTTGGGGAAGTGAATAAATCAAAATTAATCAGGAAAGATCTATTTGCTTCATGTAGTCGGGATCCGTAGCGGCTGTTACAACAACTCTGCCGGGAAATGTTTCAAAATATTAGGCCCCTGTGGAAACAGGGGCCGTTAACCAAAACTAACTGCTTATGAGAAAGTTTAAAAAGGATACCCTGGGTACCCATTCTTTAAATATAATAAGCTATGTTCATCATTTATTTCTAATACAAAAATACAAATGCGCATGTTAAGGTCACTGTTAATTATCCGACGATAGGATGAGCGGGTGAGTGATAAAAATCGTTCTAAACCAGATCTAAACACCTCCAAAAATGGAAAATCCTCCATCAACACAAATCATAGCGCCGGTTACAAATTGCGAATCATCACTTAACAACCAAACCAGCGCTCCTTTTAATTCATCCGGATGGCCAAAACGTTTAAAAGGTGTTTGCTGAATAATTAATTTCCCCCGTTCCGTATAACCCCCGTCTTCTTGAATCAAAAGATTCTTATTTTGTTCTGTAAGAAAAAACCCTGGAGCCAGTGCATTCATGCGAATCTTATCCCCATACCGGTTTGCCATTTCAACAGCAAACCACTGGGTATAACAATCCACTGCAGCTTTACCCATATTATAACCCAAAACCCGGGTGATAGCTCTCTTAGAGTTCATGGAAGATATATTTACAATACTTCCCTTCCCTGTTGTCTGAACTATCGCTTCTCCAAAAATCTGCGTTGGAATTAAGGTCCCCCAAAGATTTAAATCCATTACACGCCTGATTCCTTCCATATTCATTTGAAAAACATCCTGGTCTGGCATCAAAACACCCCCCGGCTGAATCCCGCCGGCTGCGTTAACGAGTCCGTCAATTTTACCAAATTCTTTTAAAACCTTGATTTTGCAAGCTTTTAATTCTTCCTCATTCATTACATCAGCAATTAAAGCAATGGCTTTCCCTCCGTTTTGACTAATTCCGGCTGCACGCTTATTTGCTGTCTCTTCATTCCTGCCCAATACGCCAACTATACCACCGGCTTCTGCAATTGCGTTTATGAACGAATTTCCGAGAACGCCGGTCCCACCAGTAACTACAATAACTTTATTTCTTAATGAACCTTCATTTCCCATTTATTCAGCTTTACTCCTTTAATTGTAAACGCATTTAATCCAACTGCCCACCAACGCTGACATTTTGAAACTTTCTCTCTAATAACCACTTATGCGAAGCCCTCGCCACGCTTTTTTTTACTATTTTATTTTTATTTTGAATTCCTGGCCAGTGGCCGTTTTCTTTACTGACTTTTTAAAAGTCCAGCTGCGAATCGTATAACCGTAGAAAGAATAATATACGAGGAACAGATAGCAGGGAAATAATACCCAGTAAGCGTCGCGAAGGCCGGACAGGTCCGCATAATGGCCGTAAACAAGGGGCATTATCGCATTACCGGCCAGACCCATAATCATAATAGAGGATCCGAGTTTAGTGAATCTCCCTAAACCATCCAGGGCCAGCGGCCATATCCCTGCCCAAACCAAAGAATTCGGCAGTCCTAACAGCACCACAAACCATATCGATACATCAGTAGCATGGCCTAAAAAATGAACGCGCCCCCTTGCATAAATAATAAACAAAGTAAGCACGGCGCCCAACAATGCGCAAATCTTTAAAACTTTAACCTGGCTGATATATTTTGGAATTAATACAATGCCAAGAACATAACCAACAATCATGGTAAACAAGGTATAGGAAGGAAATACCTTTGCCTCAAGCAAACCAATATTCATTGACCCGGCATAACTGATAATCGTGTCAATGGAGATTACCTGAGTTCCTAAATGCAGGAAGATAGCTACTGCGCCTAAAATCAGATGTGGAAACTGGAAGATAAGGGTCTTGCCCGAGTTAGCCAGTGCTATATCTTCGCTTTCATCTTCCGTATCTATTTCAGGCAGCGAAGAATACCGAATCATTAAGCCGAGCCCAATAAGAACTGCTCCTACGCAGGCGTACGGAACAATTACCCTTTTTATTAATTCATTTAAAGCTGCATTTTTCGCAACTTCCCCCATCAGGTGTATTTGTTTGAATAAATCAGCATCTGTTGCCTTCAATATTACTGCCGCAAACAATAGCGGAGCAAGAATGCCGGCCCCTTTATTCATAATGCCCATGACGCTGATTCGCTGGGCAGCTCTCTCTTTAGGTCCCAATATCGTGATATACGGATTGGCCGCTGTCTGAAGTAAGGCGGTACCTGCGCCTATTGAAAACAGTCCCAGAAGGAAGATCCCGTAGGTTCTTGTGAGTGCCGCAGGTATAAAAATAAAAGCACCCACGGCCATTATCCAGAAACCAATCATCATCCCTTTCTTAAACCCTATACGTTTCAACAAGTAGGAAGAAGGTATTGAAAAAACCAGATAGCTGATGTAAAAAGCAAAGGTTACCAGGTAAGACTCAAAGTTGCTTAGTTCACAGGCAATTTTAAAGAAGGGAATTAAAATTGAGTTTATCCAGGAGATGAATCCAAAAATAAAAAACAAAGACCCGATAATCAAAATAGGTATGATCGTATCCTGCTTACTTAAGGAACCCACTTTAACCGTTACAATTTTTTTTATCATCCTTTCTATATCATTAAAAGTGTCTAAGAGAAATCCGACAATTTTATCCCGGGATCATTGCGAAGAATTAGGAAATAGCGATCCCCTGCCTTTATATTCTTGTCGCACTCCCTTCATCAATAAATAAGACAGCGTTCTTATGCTTCCTTAAAATTGTTGAAGGATAGTTTTCATCCATTTTACTGTTTAATGTATGATAAATCGCATTTGCTTTCAATTCACCCGGCACCACGGCGTATGCGTAATCGGCTTTGAATAATGCAGGAATTGTTATTGTCAGTGCGTGAGTAGGCACCTCATCTAAAGTACTAAAGCAACCATCATTCACTTGTTGCAGCCTGCATTTTTCATCCAAATCAACCAGCTTTACTATTTTGGGATCATTAAAATCAGCGACATGGGGATCGTTAAAGGCAAGATGTGTATTCTCGCCTATGCCTAAACATACAATATCCGTAGGATTCTTATCCAGTAATTCAGCATATCGTTTGCATTCCTGTTCAAGATCGGTTGCATTACCATTTAGATAGTGAACTTCCCTAAGTGGGACTTTTTCAAACAATCTTTCTTTAAGAAAATTCCCAAATCCTTGTGGAGCGTCTCTATTTAAACCTACATATTCATCCATGTGGAAGGCATTTATCCGGTTCCAATCCACGTCCTTTCCCTTTAATTCAGCTAAAAATTCATTTTGTGAAGGAGCGGCGGCAAAAATTATATTTACGAACTCTTTTGTCTCCAATAACTCGCGTATTCTCTGGCTTAATGCTTCGGCAGCAGCGATCCCCATCAGGGATCTGGTTTCGAATATTCTGACCTTTAATTTTTCTCTTGTCAGTTCTCTCATGATTGTTCCTTTAAAAAAGGATGATGAATCTTCATTTAATTTTTCTTGAAATCACTTAAACTATGATCAGATTGACCTGAATGCCGGTTATAAATAATTTTCCCGTTGACAATGGTCATTTGTATCTCAATATTGTCATCAAAAATTACGATATCCGCATCTTTGCCACGAATCACAGAACCCTTCCGGTCGGCAACTCCCAAAATAGAGGCTGGTGTTTTAGTGATCATCCTGACAGCCTCTATTAAAGGAACATTTGCCATAGTTACCATAGTTCGCACAAGCCGGTCCGTTGTAGCTATACTCCCTGCAAAGGAACTTCGGTCAGGCAGTTTGGCCACCCCATCCTCTACAATCACTTTTAACCCGTTGTGAAGGCTCCCCAATATGCTTTCTCCTTCGGGCATACCTGCAGCCCGCATGGAATCAGTAATTAATGCAATGCGGTCAGCGCCTTTTATCTTGTATATTAATTTTAACAGAGGAGGCGGACAGTGTATGCCATCCGCTATAACTTCCACATCCATTTCGTCAATAAGATATGCGCTCTCTATTACTCCTGCATAGCGAAAGACATTTTTCCGGGTCACACCCGTCATGCACGAATAAAAATGAGTGGCAAGTGTAAATCCATTTTCAAAACCGATTAATGCTTCTTCATAGATGGCATCCGTGTGAGCCAGGGCAACCAGTATTCCCTTAGATTTCAGATAGTGTGCAAATTCTATGGCTCCTTTCAATTCAGGCGCAGCACTCCAGCGCCTGATGTCTGATGAATGAGATAATATATTCTTATATTCTTCGGGGTCGGGGTCGTGGATATAACGCGGATCCTGAGCCCCCCGCTGATTCATAGCAAAATACGGCCCCTCAAGATGCATTCCCAGAAATTGGGCGCCCGATACATTCTCTTTGTCAGCTTGTTTATATAATTCTAAAGTTTGAAGAAGTTCGTCAATTTCGCTTGTTAATGTTGTAGGCAACATGGAAGTGGTTCCATATTTTGCATGGGTTTCAGCAATCTTTAAAAAAGCGTTTACTGTCCCATCCATAAAATCATGTCCTCCGCCTCCATGCACATGTATATCAATAAACCCGGGCGCGATGTATTGACCTTTTGCATCAATCTCTACAGCGCCGGGCACTTCTATATTGCCTTCCCCAACTTCTGTAATTTTATTTCCAGTCAGCACCACCGTACCCTGCGGAATAATACGGTAGGGTGTTAAGATACGTCCGTTGTATATTTTCAGTCTAGTACACATATAGTTTTTCACTGCCGGGATATGCTAAGCAACGGCCCAGGTTGAATAAATGACCCCAAAACAGGGAAAAATCCCATTGGTGGGCCAAATATTCCTAACATGGCATTCATCCGATCGTCTCGAAAACCAAGAATAAATGTGTTGATTAATAACCTTTCATTAAGAACCGGATTTATTTCCTTTAATTAATTCGCAGGTCATGTCTTCCTACAGGAAGCTTTAGCGATACCATTTTACTGGCTGGATCATAGTGCCAGTTAGATAAGAGGGTACCATTATCCATAAGAATACTTTTAGGAATATCTTTAAAAGAAAAAGAGAATTCGGTGTCCTGATCCGCCATTGTCTCAATATCCGTAGAATCATTGCGAAAAGTTGCAAGGGCACACGTGACTGGCTTGTCACTATGTAGGGTTAATCCCTTGCCCATAAATGAGGTTCCTTCGAAATAGATCGTTTCAATGACTCCGTTATTATCTAAAGAAACCGTAAAATGTTTTGCATCAGTGCTGAATCCTTCCACGCCGTCCGAACCGCGGGATCCGGTCCGGAAAAATCCGAGATAGGCGTTTCCCTGGTTTTCCACACGCGCCCCGATCCATCCTTCAGCGTCAAGTCTTGTGGTTTTCGGCCGGGAATTAAAATCTCCTGCAGCAGGTTTTGCTTCCGGTAAAATAACCGCAAAAAAATTAACGTCTCCAAGGTTTGGTTTACTGGAAAGAGAAACAAAACTTTCCGGAAAGTTCTTATCGTTCCGGTCCCGGATTACCGCCGATACGATCTCGGGTACTACTACGTCCAGTGTGAGCCGTGCAGCCGGCCGGTCGATCATAACGCGCTGATCCGAATAACTTATTGATCGTTGGTTGTGTTCGTTTTGAGGAGCATGAAAAAGCCAGTCAAATACATGCCCTTCAGCAGAGCTGCTCCTCACCTGATCAAAAAGAAACAATGGCCCTGATTTAGTAAAAAGCAATGTACGGATATAAGATTTAAGTTTCCCCTTGTACACAGTAGTGAGATCTGCTTCGCTTTCATCTGCGATGTTACCGGCAAAACTGTGTAACATATTCGGCCAGTGGCGAAGGGCCGCAATACCATTGTCATAATCTGCTGCTGTCTGGCTTTCGGGATCATGATCCACCAAGAGTACATTATGTCCGATCGCCTGGATATTATAAATCAGGTAGTCCAGATTCGCGTAATATCCTAATGCACCAATACCAGGATCCGTCAAAAGTTCAGTACCATTGGTCATGACCTGAAAACTTCCCTGATCATAATGATAGTGGTTTGAATTGGGACCTACGCGGGTACTGATCACGGTGGAGGCGTCATCCCACCCTGAGCGCATGACCATGCCCTGAGCACTAAAAACCTTTGAAACAGGAAGCGTTGTCCTGGAAACAGGTTTAATATCATCTCTATACCATAAGTACCCTAAATATCCACCTTCACGAGCTTCCCAAAAAGGTTTGACATAAGAATAAAGAAAGGGATTTCCGGTACGTTTAACAAACCACTCAGCATGCTCCTGCCTGAAACCATCATAAAGCCGGTCCGCATCTCCATAGCTTTGGATCAGGCCACTGGAATACGTGGCCTGAAGCGGATATTTATAAAAATCCTGCACATTCGTCGTAGTTGAATAATCCACACCGAAATTGCGTTCTAATGTTGCCAATAATTTAGCTATGTCCCGGGACGCCATATCCATGTAACCGCTTTTGGGTTCACCATAACTTCCATCCTTATAATAGGTCCGGTCAATGAATGTCTTCGCTTTAGTTATAATACCCGAAAGAAATGGTTCCAGGTAAGGATTGTCCGGGTCATCCCCATAAATAGCTGTTGCTGCCAGGCCACAGCCCGTTACAATCACAGCAATATGATTGGTCATATTGGAGGGCATCCTGTTCATTTCCACCATATCACGGTAAAAAAGTTTCAACCCCTTATTCATGATCGCTTCCCGGACAAACGCACGCTCTTCTGCACTTAGGAGATTATAAAGCATATCATAACCGTAGGCAACCGGTTGAAGTGTATATCCAACCGGATAATAGGTCCAGAATTTACGCTCCAGCATCCAGTTATTGTTCCACTTGGAAAAGGAGCAAAGCTTGAGAAGCGCTCTTTTCGCCTGTTCGCCGGCAGCGGTATCTCCCGTGAAAGCATAACGGAAACTTCCTTCCCGGATTACATTTCCCAGGCTCTCCATCGGATTAAGCCAAAGGCCCATGGCGTTAAAACCTACAGAAGTCTTTGAGTAGGGTCCTCCCACCAGATTGTCTCCTGTTTTGTCTTCACCCTCTTTAATTGCTTTAATATCGACTTTCATGAAATCCGTATCCTTCAGTGCGTTATCCAGAATGCCTTTTGCTACAGGTGACTTTTCATTGGCAAGCCGTTTTTGAAGCTCCGCAGCAGAAAAGAAAAGCCTGGGATGACCGGAGATGTGTTTTCCAAGCATAAGGAATTTAAATCCCCACTCCACTTCCGTTCCAGTTTGCGTTTGCCCGGTAAGCAGGATCTGCCATTGCCCGGCTGTATCCCGTTCAGTAAAGCGATAAATGGATTCATTTGTCCACTCTTCTCCCCTTTTCGTAAAAGAAATATTGCCTTTTACAACCCTGTCATGGCTATCTATTAGCTTACCTTTTACCTGCTGAAGCATTATTTCTCCTTCCGGTCTGGTGGTTAGTGAAAGTACATCTCCATAAAAAAAATGCTTGTTCAGAATTGATATATCAAACATGTTGAAGTCTGTGGAAGCAGGTTCTACGCCCACAAAATGCCGCTGCCGCTCGCCGTTTATACTGAAATTATCTAGGAGTATCGTGTAGGTATACAGGTAATACACCATCGGATAGCTGGCCTTTACCGTGACTACCTGAATGTGTTCTCCTGCGCCGAGGGGTTGTCCATTCATCTGAAAATCAGTTGCGGGAATATCCAGCTCCACCCATTGATTGGCTGCGGGATTTTGCATTGTATACAGATATTGGCGACCATCAAAGGTTCCAAGAGAAAGTATCAGGGTTTGCGGACTCCGGTCGCTCTGGAAATAAACAGCAGCTTTTACCCGAGTTGCTGCAGTAGTATATAAATTGAGTCGCTTTGTGAAGCCCTGATATAATTCAACGGCATCGTTTGCCTTTACCGGACGGGCGAGCGCATATTTACTATTGTGATCCGTTGGTGTTTGCCGGGCAAAATACAAGGCATCAAAACCGATGTCCTCAGCATAAGGATAAGGTTCCCAGCTGTAGAGTTCCCCTGTTTCAAAGTCATCAAAGAGGGTATAAGGGATTTTGTCGATTGGCTTCTGAGCAATTGCAGCACCCAAATGAAAAACGATTAGAAAAAATAGTATGATGCTCCTGTTTCTTCTAACTTTCTTATTCATATAATTCAACTTTGTTATAAATTTTTTATCTGGACAACTACTGGAGAGGAATTTCTTGTCGTGGAATATCGTCATCGAATCGTATTGACAAAAAGGTATAAGCTGGCAATCCGGAAAATAGCCACTGGCCCGTCTAATGGGTTCTTTGTCTGGATTTATAGTATGACTCAAAAACAATAAAAAGTCCCATCGAAGACAAACTATTTTGATAAGTATAGAAACAAAAAAAATAATAAATAGGTTCTTATAATTTATATCCTTTCTTTTATTTTATTCATTTGATCTCTACTTAAACTAATGCTTGATGCAGCAGCGTTGGATTCTAATTGACGAACACCGGAGGAAGCAGCAATGACCGGACCCATGCCTGGTAAACTAAGCATATAGGCTATTACCAACTGGTTTAACTGCATATTCCATTCGTGTGCCAGTACCGCTAATTGATAAATCTTTTCCATAAGAGAAAAATCCTTGGTTTCCCCTATCGTTCCTTCATCAAATAAACGATCGCCTGCACGCACTTTTTCTAAATTCAAATACTTCTCTGTTAACAATCCGCGTCCCAGGGGACTCCAAGCGACAAACGAAATCCCTTTTTGTGCTGCATATTCACGCACACCCCGGAAATCCTCAGATTCACCGTGTAATAGATCAAACTGATTCTGAACGGCAACGATTTTGCTGCGCAGCGAAATTTTGGATTCAAAGCTTTGGTATGCCTTAAGTTGATCGACAGTAAAATTGGAAACCGCAAAATACCTCACTAAATCCTGTCGTATCAGGTCTTCGACAGCAAGTAGACTTTCCCCGACGGGGGTAAGCGGATCATAAGCATGAAAATATAAAAGATCGATATGATCCACATGAAGGCGTTCCAGGCAGGCATAAACCGATTCTATTATATTATTCCTGGATAATCCGCAATGATTAGGGGTAAATCCATCCATCAAACCACCAAGCTTGGTAGCAATAATGATATTTCTTCTTTGTGAAGGATTACATTTTATCCAGGCTCCAATAATTCTTTCTGAATTTCCGGATGCATTATTGTAACGGTTGGCAGTATCCCAGAAACTAACGCCCAATTCCACCGCTTTGTCAAAAATCTCAAAAGAGGTCTTTTCATTTATTCTTGATCCGTCACCTGTTTCAGGATAGCCCATCTTCCAGGTTCCTAATCCGATGTTTGAGACACGCAGGCCGGACGAGCCTAAGCTCCGGTATGGCATCCCATTAAAGTTTTCCTGTGTAAAGGGAACATCAGGAAGAAGCATTTCTGAGGAGTTCTGATCCATATTCGATTCTGATCTTAGGTATATTGGCTATCATTTAACCGGTCTGGGAATTTTAATCATATCATATTTGACTTTTCCCAGGTACTCAAACCTGGCCATCGTATACACGGTGCCGTCCCCATCTATGGCAATTGAATTTGCATAAGTTGGCCTTCCCCCATTTTCATAAAAGACAGGACCATGATCCGTATATTTTTTGTTCGCAATATGATAAGTAACCAAATGAAGGTTTTCCAGGCCCTTTACTCCTACCAAAATACCCTCCTCTCCCTGGACTCGCTTCCCGTTATTATAAATGGGGGCGCCCGTTAAATAATATAGGATATTGCCATCAGGGCCCAGTTGTAAACCAAGATATCCAAACGTAAATTGGTCAAACATGCCACTCCTTTTGGAAGGTTCAGAACTGATGCGTTCGACTAAATCAAGAGAGCCTGCTTTTGGATCAAATCGAAACAAATACCCGGAATTTCCATGTACGCCATAAGCCACGCCTTCGGATGAATGCCATATAATTTTTCTCCAGTTATAGGCCATCGTTCCCGGTTGCTTGAAATCATATTTTCCAAAATAATCCAACCGTAAACTAAGACCATCTACTTTTTGAAGAGTCTTTAAAGCAGGGCCATACCTGAAAATATCCCCTTCTGCAGTGGAGCTATACACAAAACCCTCCCTTGGATCAAAACACAGGCAACGGCAAAGTACGCGGTACGTTGTACCCGGCATCCCTGCCTCTCCCATACCTGAAACCGGACCCAGATTTTTCAATTCTTTTCTCTTTAAATCATAATGAATAAAATTTCCGGAAGGCCATGTTATTGCGTAAATATGAGCACTTTCCGTGTCCATGGTCATCGTAACAACGCCTTCTCCCTCGGGGGCTGTTGCCAAATCTTCAAATTCTCCGGTCTGCAGATCATAGGATAGAATATGTCCGCCGGGATACAGGGAATAACCTTCCGGAGGATTTTCCGGAAGCCGTTCTATACCACCAATCATTTCATATACTCCGATGTGTGTGGCAAAGTAAAGTTTCCCCTGGTATTCATAAAACTCAACATGACTTTTACCCTGGGGTATGGATTTGCCTGGTTTTTCTCCGCAGATTTCCGTTAGGTCACCCAGGTATTTTATTTGATCCGTAAATGGATTATAAACATACATTTTGCCACCCTGATAAATAGAATCTGAGGAAAGTACATAGTATATATTACCATCGCTTGCAACCGAGATAGCATTATAGGTATCGTGCGCAAGCTCAAACCCCGAATAATAGGGTATCGCTACAAGTGCGGAAAGATCTGAAATGTTTACGGGCTGTCTAATCTCCATTATTTGATACATTTTTTTTATTGTCTGAAAAGCACAGCTATTTTCCCTTCACTTCATACTGAAGTATTTTTATAACCGGCGGGTTGTTGTATTTGAGTCCTTCTGTTTCAACATATTTTACAAAGTCATTCTCATTGTTGTTTACTTCTCCAAAACTCCAACCGCCGACGGCCATATATTCATAGGATAAATCCTTAGTCTTAGGTATTTGAAAAAGATGATTCCCTTCGTATTTTTTAATCGCTACGTATTGGGGGTTAAACTCGTCCTTGACCACCAGACCGATACCTTCCCAGGGAACAACAAGAACCGAATCTCCAATATCTTCATCAGGTATACGGGCCGGAATATCCTTACCCATAGAAATCACCATTCCGCCCTTGTGTATAGATTTATATTCTTGCATGATCTTTCGAATACCCGCTCCAAACATCGCTTCAGAACCAGGCGGAAAGAATTTATTGAATTTCACTTTAACAATACACCAGCTCTTATTTGCAATTACTGTATAATATTGATCCATCTCATAAAAGCCCTGCCCTGAGTTCCAATTCGTGGTTGACACTTTGACTATGCCTCTGAGCGGCCCGTTAGCTATTACATCATAGGAGAAGCGGCTATCTTTTATAGGACCCATATCCTTATTAGGAGAATAATACGCACGGGCAGCGTTTTCGGGATCAGCCGGATTTTCAAAAATGCACATTCCACCTGCTCCGAAAGTTTTGGCGACGATCATGATGTCAGTCCCTTTTTCCCAAGGCATATAATATCCCGACAGGTTGGTTGAATACTCATAATTTGCAGTAAGCATGGGTGTCCGCTTGCCGTGAAGGTCTAAATCCTGAGGATACCATAATTTCCAACCCATAATTTCAGATTCCACAAATGGTACTGTATGCCGCCCATAATTTGCAATGGCAGCATGGACCTTGTGCGGATACAACCCCCGTTCATATGCATCTATATAAATAAAGAAGTCGCGGGTCTCACCGGGTCCCAGGTCTGTAAGGAAAAATATTTCATCCCAGACTCCATCTTTGTCAATATCATCTAATTGAAGCTCAATGGCATGTCCGTTTGTCTCTTTGTGTTTGACATAACCTCCCATCTTTTTAAGATCTTCTGCAGTTGGCGCGGGGTTCTCTGGCAAATTCGGATCCACAACCGCAACCCATCGTTCAGGAATATTCTGAATAGGCAATTGGGTGCGTTCAACAACCACCGGTTGATCTTTAAGTTGGATTTTCAAAGGATTGGTGACTGTAATCTTAATCCGGTGTTGAGGTACAAAATTCCCTTCGGTGTACCAGCCGTTTTTAGCTGATGTCTGGCCTCTAACCTGGACAAAGGATAAAACTGCGAGACACAGGAATAGTTTTTTCAAAAAGAAATATTGTGTCTTTCTGAAATGTCCCGGTTGTTTTTTTTCCCCCCCTGACAATCCAAAAATTTCAAGGTGACCCGGGGTGGCAGGAATAATCATACATGTATTTTTTCGTGAATGAATCAATTCTTTGTATAGAACGCTAAATGATGCGGTGGCTTAATTATAACCGCAATAATTTTTTGGCATTTTCAAATAGCAGTTTCCGTTCAACTATTTTGCTTGACGATGTTCTGCGAACCGCTGCAATAATCATTGCCCCGGCACAGCTCGGACCGTGACCCAACTTATCAGTGCAATCACTTCCAAAAACAAGTTTATCCTGATGGCGATCCAAAAATCCGCGGGCATGATCCTCATCCCGAAGGAAAAAATTCAGACCAGATGGTGCGGCAAGATCACCATACATATTTGGATAATCACTGAGCAACCGGTCAGTCAATCCGCCCGGAGTTACCTTGCCCACCGGATACATCATGTTTTGGGTTTTTAAATCTTTGTCAACGTTTGCCCACCAGGTTTGAGCATGCCCAATGAAATTGACTTTCGGGTATTTTTCCAACATCTTGTGGAACCGCTCCAGACCACGGTTGTACATATTGAACAACCAATGCTGATGAACCGGAACGTTATATTCCTGAGCGAGTTCGTATATTTTTTGCATTTCCGGTGAATCACAATCCAAACCAAACTTAGATTCACCGATGACCGGAGCACCCAGCTTCAAATATTTTTCAATCTCCTGGATCGCACCGGGTAAATCCGGCACCTCATTAGCGCCGAATAGAAATTCTTTCGGAAGTTCATTTGCAAGTTTGTAACAAGCCTCGTTAGGCGTGGCTTCCGCCTGTAAACCATTGCCGACACCGTAGTAAGTAGATCCGTACTCCACGGGGTGGCCTGCCGGCAGCAGAATAGTGGTGGTAACACCCATATTGTATTGATGGGCCAGCAGTTCATCGTCCGTCCGACCCAGATAATTGGTATGCTGATGAATATCAATAATAGGTTCTGCCGGATCTATTTTATTAGCCATTACGGGTTTATTTTCTTTCAAGAATGGCAACCCTGCAGTAAAAGCTAATCCGGCTCCGGTCAGTGAACTCAGCTTAATAAATTCTTTTCTTGAATAATCTTTATGATCCATGATAGCTGATTGATTAAATGTTTAGCCAAATAAACCAGAGGGTTTGCCCCCACGGTCGATCATCCGTTCCAAAGCCAGCAGATTAAGCATGAGGTGGCGGGGATGATGATAATTACCCACGCCTTTTTTGGAATAATCAGTTAGTTTTCGATTCCCGCTCTCCACCACAAAGGCATACTCAGGATGCATGAATTTTTCCCGGACATAAGCATAGGTTTGAGCAAAGTGGTTTCGGGCAAACGGATCCTGGGTGTGGTCTATCAGTAGAAGCGTTCCAATCAAAACCTCTTCCTGAAGGGAAAGCACTTTATCAACTTTATAAGTATACCGGCTCACGTTATCCAGCGACCGGAAATAACCGCCATAGACGGGATCTGCAGCAACCAGGAGATGCTTTTTAAAAATCTTCTGCGTGGCCAGAAAAAGTCCAGTATCACGCGTTCGCACCGCTTCGAACATCAGCATCCAGAGTGTCTGGATGCCGATAGCGAAGTAAGAAAATTGTGCCCATTCATTTGGCGGCAGGCTTAGATCATGATGGAGCCCTTCATTGAGTAACCCGTATTCAGGATTAAGATGGTGTTTCATAATAGCATCCACACAGCGACCGGCCAACCGCTCAATCTCCGGATCGGTCCCCTGCTCCAGGAACTGCGTGGCCGACCAAAGAAAAACCATCCAATGGCCCAATACCCTGGGAGCGGATATCTGCGGAGATCCGGAAGGGCCGTAATTAATGGGATAGTGATAATCCTCCCTGTCATAACAGGCCATGGCCTCAAGTAATATTTTTTTGGCCATCTCCAGGTACCGTCTCTCGCCGGAAGCTTTTGCAAATTCCGTGAGGCCTTCTGCCAGGTATAGATTGCCATAAATATCCCCCGGCCCGGAAATAGGGACGCCCTCGCGGGTAAATGAAGAAATCCAGAATTTATTTTCCGGGGGCTGATGGTTCAGGATAAAGTCCTTTGATTTGCGTGCCACCTCAAGGAAATGAGGATCCTTTCCAAAATGATTGTAAAGAAAGGAATATACCCATATGCCCCGGCCTTCCGACCAAGTCTGTTTGTTCGCAGATAACCGGGTCCGCAGGTCAATATCGTAATCACACATAAACCCGCCATACTGGTGATCAATTACAAGGCTGTCCATCCGGGGAAGAAAGCGATTGAAAAGCGCTGTTCTATATTGTTCCTGAAGTTGCCTGAGCGTAATTCCACCTATTTTTCCGGCGTCTATGGGCTGCGGCGTGGTTTCAGTGGCCTCACCAGCATTCTTCAAACCCGAAACTGCCGCCCCCCATCCGATCAGCGAGCCCTGTTTAATAAATCCACGTTTTGAATATCCCTTTTCCATTTGGATTAATTTTCCCTTCTCACATTTTATCTACCCGTCGAATGAATTCGTCAAATACCAGGAACCCAATTTCGGCGCAGTCCAGCGGTACATTGTTTGCATTATCATCAGGACGGTGATATACCGGCAAGGTTTTTTCATCATAACCCCGGCTGTTGGCATGCAAAGCCTTTGCACCCGAGGGACGAAAAGGCTCTGAATCCATAACAAAACCATCGCTGTCGTCAAAAATGGGCGTGGATTTGATATTTAAATCCTTGTGAATGGTACGGATCAGATTTTTTATGTCATCCTGTTTGGAGGATATCCAAAGATTAGGGCCATAAGTAAGGGAATCAAAATTGACCACAAACCGCATGTTTTTCATGGTATTGTCCGAAAGACGTTTTTCTGCATAATGATTAGCGCCCATTAATCCGAATTCTTCATTATCAGTTGCTACAAAAGTCAAGGTATGATCGCAACCCCTGGCAGCTGCTGCGTGTGCCAGCATCAGCATAACGATTACCGAAGCGGTGTTGTCATTGGCTCCCGGACCGCTGTAAACCGTGTCCGCATGAGCTAAGAAAATAATTTCCTCTTTCCTTTTTCCCGGAATCCTACCAATTATATTTAATCCCTGGGTATGGGGAATAAAACGAACCCGGGCCTTTATCCATGCCGACGCTTTATTCTGGACTCCCCGCTCAAGTAAGGGAACGTCCTGCTTACCTATGCTAAAACTGGGAAGTGCCGGTGGTTGAGTCCGGGACTGGTATGATGTAATTGCTTTACTAAAGGGGGCAATACTAAACAGGACCTTCGTCTGACCGCTGAGGGCGTCGACGAGTGAAAATCCCGTACTGGTTTTTTTAAGTACCCCTTTAATGCCTTCCTCGGGAGTACCATTGCCTCCGGATACGGGGACAACCTCAATACGCTGGCCCGCCAAAATAAATTCAGGGGCCGACACCAATTCCCATTTTTCAAATTCGAACCTGTCATAACTGACCTGCGGCAGGGAAAGCTCCATTTCTTTCCTGATTATTTTTGCGCCTCGCGCAAAGCCTTCACTGCCACAGGGCCGCGGCCCAATGTCAGTACACAATTCTTTCAGCAGCCTGCGGGTATAATCCTGTCTTTTTTCAGGGGTATTAACCAACTTGCCGCCAGTCGGTGGCTGGGCAAATGCACTATATTTTCCAGACAGGGCTAACAAAGTCGCTGTACCTGCCAGGCTTACAAAAGCACTTCTTTTCATGAGTATTTTTTTATTGTGATGAAAAAGGAACCTGCTTTGAATTTGCCCTTCCTTGGAATAAGTATCCGCTGGTTTCCTTCAAATGAGATTTAATATGCTGAAAGCAGCCTGTTAACCAAACAAACCGGAAGCCTTTCCATGACGCCGGATCATCCGCTCCAGTGCAAGCAGGCCGAGCATCAGGCGGCGGGGATGATGATAATGTTCCGCGCGGTCTTTTTGATAATGGGCCATTTTACGGTCTCCGCTTTCCACTATGAAAGCATATTCAGGATGTAAGAATTTTTCCTGAACATACGCATACGTTTGGGCAAAACGTTCCTGAGCCCATTCATCACGGGTATGTTCAATCAATAACAAAGTCCCGTTCAATACTTCTTCCTGGAGCCAAAGCACCTTATCCACTTCAAAGCTGTAATTGCCCACATGGTCCAATGACCGGAAATAACCACCTTCCACTGCATCGGTGGCAACCGTTACATGTCTTTTAAACAACTCATGGGCGCTGTTGAAAAGTCCGGCATCCTTGCGACGCACTGCTTCCGCCATTACCATCCAGAGCGTCTCGGTGCCATGTCCTAAGTAGGCAAATTGCGCCCACTCGTTATCCGGAAGAATCAGGTCATGACTAAGACCTTCATTAAGCAGCCTGTAATCGGCATTAAGCTGGTGCTTAAGAATGGCCTCCACGCAGCGTTCAGACAATCTTTGGATATCCGGGTCAGATCCCTGCTCGAGGAACTGGGTAGCAGACCGGAGAAAAACCATCCAGTGCCCAAGCACCCTCGGAGCAAGTATCTCCGGGGCGGACGCGGGACCATAAGTTATCTGATATTTATAATCCGGGCTGTCATAGCGGTCCAGTGCTGAAAGAATAATTTTTTTTGCCAGTTCCCGGTACTGCAGGTCTCCGGACGCTTTCGAAAATTCTGCCAGGCCCTCTGCGATAAACAGGTTGCAATAAATATCACCCGGCCCGGAAATAGGAACTCCTTCCCGGGTAAATGAAGAGATCCAAAAACGATCATCCTTTGGCTGAAGTTTCAGAATAAAGTCCTTCGACTTGCGGGCTACCTCAAGAAAATGGGAATTCTTTCCAAAATTGTTGTAAAGAAATGAATAAGTCCACATGCCCCGCCCTTCAAACCAGGCAGATTTATTTGTAGACAAAAGCTGACGGCTGGCTATATCCACATTGCACATAAAGCCTCCATACTCGTGATCAATAACCAGGCTATCCATATTGGGAACAAAGCGGTCGAAGAGTTCTTTTTTGTATTGGTCTCTAATCTGCTCAAGACTCATACCTCCTATTTTTCCCGCATCTGCAGACGGGTCATTCAAGGGGCCTGAACTGTTTTTAGAGACGACACTACTTCCGATGCTGCCCATTAACATCAATCCGAAACCCGCGAGCGAATTTTGCTTAATGAATCTGCGTCTGGAAGAATCTGTATTATTCATTTTTAAATGGATTTTTTAAGGTCCCTGAATGGTCGTATCAGGAACTATTGGTCAAAATTTATTCAGTCCGGCTGATTTAATATCTGGATATGTCAGAATAAACCGGGTAATTGAACTTGTTATAGGCTTGATTTAATTTGTCGGCGGAGGATAATCGCCAAGCGGTTTGGCATCCCACCAAACCCTTGTATCATTTTGATCTGCCCCACCCAATAAGCTTAAACCCGTTTTGAGTCCCGCCGGATTATCGGCTTGTTCATCCGGGCTAAATCCCATCCTCCTTATCAGCTGGAATTTAGTGAGGTTAGGATTTAAAGATTCAATGAGCGCATATCCCCGCGGGTATCCCGTCCTTCGCCGCTCAGCCCAGGCTTCCCAGCCGTTAGGAAAAAGGGCGAGCCACTTCTGGGTGATAATTTGCTCAAGCTGGGTCTCAAAACCAGCGCTTGACTGATAGGACACAGGGATATTGCACATAGGAGGGCTGTTCCATTGATCATTGATAGCAACCGGCAAACTGATGCCGTTAATGTAAGTATTAATTTGTGCAGGTGAAGCGCCGACCCTGTTCTCGGAAAGTGACATCGTAATACCATTGTTATACAGATTTGCCGCCGTTGCTCCTCCCATGTTCCAGCCCCGTAAAGCACCTTCAGCCATGAGAAAATAAACTTCTGCAGAAGTAATTACCGGCATGGGCTCATTATCCCCGGCTGCGCCCCATATTCCTGCATACAAAGGTCTCCACCTATTACCCACAGCGGAGTAGGTTTGAAAAAAAGTAGGGGCTAATTCATCGACCGGCAAACCGTTTCTTAATCCCCGGTATCCTCCACCGTCCCAACGGGGAGCCAGATATACGGGCAACCTGGGATCATTATATCCTGCAAGCACACTATACAGGGAGGCACTCATACGCCATTCGTCATGATAAGTACTGGTTGACAAACAATTTAAGGAATTGACAGTACAGTATATATAGCCATTATCTGAATTACTGGTCATTACACCGGCAGCCACTGCTTTTTCCGCTTCTTGTTGGGCTAATGCAGGATTAACGTATACAATACGCATCGCCAGTCTGAGCCGCAGGGAATTAGCAAAGATTCTCCATTGATCCACATTACCGTTATACATCTGATCGTTGTTACCAAATGCATTTTTACCGGGATTCAATGCCAAAACAGCCACTGCTGAATCGAGCGTTTTAAAGAAATCTGTATAAATATCCTGTTGCGAATCATAGTTAACCGTGGTTTTGGAATTGCCAAATTGAGAGTAAATAACGGGCCCGAAATGATCGGTTATCGGCTGGTATGACTTTACTCTCAATATTTTGGCGATCGCATTTTCCAGAGGCATATTATGTTGCTGTGTATACTGTTCTACGAAATAAATCTGAGCAGCCACCTGACCATAGAAGTTAGTCCACAAAGAAGCCACATGGGTTCCTGATACTACATACTCATCGGACAGAAAACCGGAAGTATTATTGGAAGTATACTGCGCAAACCTGTCCGAATAGAGAATAGAATACCACAGATAACTATAATTATAAATACCCATGGTGTTGTACTGTGCAAATGCAAATTCCTGCCCCAGCAAATTCGCATCTATGTTTTCTTCGACGATTTGATTCTGCGGTGTATTCAGTGAATTGAATTTTTTTGTACAACCGGGAAAGATGGTGAGCAGCCCGGCCAAAACAGCTAGGTACCCGATCTTATGAATTTTTATTGCATGTTTCATATTAAGACAGTTTAATATTATAGTGATTAATCAGCATCCTGTTCCCGGATTTATTTGAAATCAATTTTGAGATTAAGACCGTAAGACCGGGTCGAAGGTGGCGCAAACGAAGTCTGACCTTCACCCAATGGACTGGTACCTATGGATATATCCGGATCCAGGTCATGGGAAGCCCTATAAATAAAAAACAGGTTTCTTCCTACCAATGATAACCTTACCTGCGATACGGGCAAGTTTCCAAGCAGCGACCTGGGAAACGTGTAACCGAATATGACTTCCCTGACCCGTACATTACTCATATTTTCAACGAATGCTTCACCCACAGGATTCACAAAGCCGCCCATGGATGTCCAAAAAGTTTCGGGGTCAACGGCAATATCATTTGGTTTACCGTCTTGCGTAACCGCCCTTTGATTCGGAAATAAGTTTTTACCAAAAACAAGTCCTCCTTCCCTGCCCGCCTGTGTTTCTTTCGTCACGCCCGCATTGGCCATTACGGCTTTGGTAACGGATAAAACAGTTCCGCCTTCCCGGACATCGATCAGAAAACTAAGATTGAAATTTTTGTAGGAGAATGAATTCGTGATACCGCCCATCCAGTCAGGATTGGCATTGGCCACGCTTACACTTCTACTGCCTGTGTTCAGCGGCACTCCTCGGTCGTCTACGATGACATTCCCATTTGCATCCCTGAGAAAGCCAATGGAATAAACCTGGCCAAAGGGCTGGCCTTGAATCGCAACAAAATCACGAAAGCTTTGATCTGAGCCTATGATCAGCTTAGGACGCTGATCATTGATTTGGAGAACCAGATTACGGTTCCGGGAAAAATTCAAATCGGCCTGCCACCTAAAATCCCTGGTTTTTACAATTACAGCAGACAGGAGAATTTCCAAACCCTTATTTTGTACATTACCTCCATTTGTAAAATATTCGCTGGCCCCTGAACCCGGTGGCAAAGCCACTGTAAATAACTGGTTCAGGGTATTGGTTTTGTAATAAGTCACATTCAAATTTAACCGGCTTTTAAATAGGCCCGCATCAAGCCCGAACTCGTAAGAATTGGTCAGTTCGGGGCGCAGGTCGGGATTGGGAAGAATACTGCTCAACTCCAAAAACCCGTTATTACCCCCTGAGGTAAAAGTGGCCGTACGACTGAGCATATAAGCAGGTCCGCCGCTGCCCACACTGGCCCAGGAGGCCCTCAACTTGGCAAAGGAAATCAGCTCGGGTAGTTTAATGAGATCAGAAAGGATGGCGCTCAGGCCGACAGAGGGGTAGAAATACGACCGGTGGGAAGCCGGCAGGGTTGAACTCCAGTCATTACGACCTGTTACGTCCAGGAAAACAGCATTCTTCCAGTCCAGGTGCGCAAAAGCATATAAAGATTGAATATCAATATTGGGGCCCGGATTATAGCTGGCGGAAGGAAACAGGGTATTAGACAGGGTAAAGAAATCCGGCACCAGCAATCCTACATTTGTGTTCCCGTTTAATAAATTCTGGCGCTGCTGCTGCGTATTTCCTCCGGCATTTATATTGAAGTTCCAATCCTTGTGTATTTTTTTTGTGTAAGACAATAAAAAATCGCTGTTAAATAAAGAAGTTTGGCTCTTCGATACGGAGTATCCCCCATTGAGCGCCGTATTGTAAAAATCATACGATGTTTCAATTTCGCTGCCGCCATTAATAACGTCATATGCTCCTCTGACCATTAACTTAAGCGATTTTGAAAATTCATAAGAAAGAGAGGCCATAGCAGTTCCCCGCTGCTTAGTCTCGGTATCGTGGTAGCGGTTACGCAGAAAATAAGGATTCAGTCCGTAAGTAGATCCCGGGTTCCAGAAATTCTGACGGATCACTCCCTGGGCATTCACGAACGAATAATTTCTGGCATCTTCAGTCCGGATATTGCGGGGCATCATGTAAATCTGTTTTACCTGATTGAGGTCACTGATGTCCTCTACGATAGGATCATGGATGACCTGCTGCATCAAATCTATTTTCGTATCCAGGGTCAACCGATCGGTTAGCTGGCTGGTCAACCTGACCGCAAAATTGTTTCTTCCCAAGGTATTGCCCGGCACAATTCCCTGTACGTCCGTCCTGGTGATGGAAAACATACTCTGAATTTTTTCACTGCCCATACTGGCATACAGATTGGTTGACGTATTAAAGCCATTCTGGAAAGCGTCACGCACATTATTTGGCTGAGGCGTAAGCGCATATGTCTTTTGTGAATCAGCAGGAATTATTGACCAGGAAGGAACTATCTGTCCGGTCATTTTGGGTCCCCAGGAAGATTCAGACGTTTTATCGTAAACGCCCCCGCTTCCCTGTGCATATTCATTTTGGTATTGGATGGAATTAATGGGAGAGAGTACCTGGGATGAATGATTTAAACTTATATTGATAGCCCCGGGCCTTCCTTTTTTAGTCTCAATAATGATCGCCCCGTTTTGCGCACCGGCACCATACAATGCCGCCGCGTTAGGGCCTTTCAAAATGTTAATGGAAGCGATATTATCCGGATTAATGTCAGAAATATCCCCGATAATAGGAGCGCCGTCTATGACATACAGCGGCTGGCTGTCTCCGGAAATAGAGCGGTCCCCCCGAAGGACAACCCGGTTAGCCCCTCCCACTCCAGTACCATCAGAATTGATGGACAATCCCGCTACCTTCCCTTCTAAAGTATTCATGATGCTCGGATCCCTCGCTTCGGTCAGATTTTCAGTTGGTACACTCTGTGTACTATAAGTCAGGGACTTTGCCTCACGCTTGATCCCCAAAGCGGTAACGACTACTTCATTTAATGTAGAAATCTGCCGGCGCAATACCACATTGATAACTGCCTGATTCCTTATTGCCACTTCCTGTGTTTCAAAGCCAACATGGCTGTAAATCAAAACGCCGTCCATAGGAATAGAGATTTTGTACTTACCTTTTTCGTCTGTCAGTGTTGCAATTGAAGATCCTTTTAAAGTGACACTTACATTTTCCAGAGGATCACTATTACTACCTGTTACAAAACCACTGACTACAATATCTTCAAACACGTCTAAAGGCTTCTGAGCATAATGTGTTCCCTCACTCTGATTTGTACTTTCTTGTGAATTCTTATGGATTATTAATATTCGCTGATCCACCTGTTTAAAACTCATCGGAGTATTTGCCAAAATAAGTTGCAGAAAAGCGGCAATAGACTGTTTGCTCCTCGGAACATTCAGATTAGTAACGTTCTTTACATCTTCTTCCCGGTACATGAAATAAAAAGAACTTTCAGCTTCTATCTTCTTAAAAGCATTGATTAAAGATTCATCTTTAAGTTCCAGGTAAATTTGTACTTTATAAATATCCTGACTCTTCAAAGTATTACCAAAAATCTGAGTGGATGCAAATAACATGATTGAAATTATTTTGACCCGTATTTGCAATTTAATTCCGCGCAGGTTTATGGGTAGTCTCAATATTTGTGACATGATTTTAATATTTAGGTATTTTATATAGTACTTAGCCAGCTTGAGCTACGGAACTCTTTTCTTACTGATTATTATTGCAGTTTTGTCCTTATTGTATCGCCATACCGCGCCATTAAAATCACAAATAATTTTAATAATTTGCTCCAGATTTTCGCTCTTTAACAGAACCGTGGTAAAGCTGCTATTTTCCAGGCCTGGATCTTCAAAAGAAATAGGAACCTTGAATTTATCCTCCAATAACTTTGCGGTTTCTTCGAAAGTCACATTCTCGATTACTAAATCTTCCTGATCTTTCCACTGCAGAAAATCCCCGGCATGGATAATATTTTTTACCGCATTGCCTTTAAGTCTATCATATACAATTTGTTGGTCCGGCCTAAGTAAGTCGAGCGTCTTATTTTGATCACTTACTTTTACTTTTCCCCTCGCTACAGTTACTGTAATATCCTGTTCACCTTTTACTGCTTTAACGTTAAAGGCTGTACCCAAAACGGTGACTGATACTTTATCTGTATGAACAATAAACTGCCTTGAAGGGTCATGATGAATATCAAAAAAGGCCTGTCCTTCCAGGTAGACTTCCCTTGTAGCTGAATTATCAAAACCGGGTGCGAAGGTCAGCTTGCTGCCATAATTAAGGACGACCATACTGCCATCTGGAAGATGAAATACACGATTTTGTTTTTTATCGGCTGCCTGCGCAGAAAGATTCTGTTTCGGAATTGTTTTATGATTCAGTATCTGGAATACCTTCAAACTCACAAAAAGGAGTACCGAGGCCGCTGCAACTCTGATTACCCATCCAGGTAAAACTTTTACCCTGCCAGGCTGGTTTTGAGGTTTGGCAATATTTCTCTGGACAACTGAGTAAATCTGTGTTTTAATCTCTTCCTTCTTTTCATCCGGTAATAAAGCCAGGACGTCCGGTTCATTTGTAAAGAGGTTATAATAACTGATGATCAGTTCATCCTCTTCAAATGTGGTCTCACCATTAAGGTATTTATGCAACAACCGAATAAAATATTCCTTTTCCATGAGCGGCTATATAATTGGTTACAGGTATGACCCTGAAACCAACTAATATCCCACACGGGTAGTAAAATTTTTTTTATTCCCATAAAATTCTAAACCTGGCTGATAATAAGGATGAGAAGGTAGAACAAAGCGCCTCTCAGATATTCTACGGCCCTAGTGAGCTGATTTTGAACCGTTTTTCTGGAAAGGCCCAATTGGAGGGCAATTTCTTTAGTAGATAAATCTTGCTCGAAACGAAGCCGGAAAATGCTTTGCTTTTTCGCAGGCAGTGTGTTGACCAACACTTCATAAGCTTTGAAAAACTCCTTGGCAAGTAAATTAGAATCTGTTTGCTGGTAGAGTGAAGGCAACGTTTCTAAAACGGCAAAGAAAGGGTGAGTCAATTTTTCCCGGACCACCTGCTTAAATACCCTGTTGCGAACAGCCACATATAAATAAGCCGGCAAATTATTTATTTGCAGGGTTTCTCTTTTAAACCAGATATGAGTAAAGATCTCCTGCACCACATCCTTTGCCATATCCGCATCCTTTAACCGCTTATAGGCTGAAGCATAGGTAATTTCCCAATATTTCTCATATAAGGTATTAAAGGAAGATTGGCAGCCTTCTGCGATTTTTTCTAACAATTCCTCATCCCGGAAATGATCTGAAGAACTTGAATACATTTTTAAAAAATCTAGCAATAATTAGTAATGGTATAATACGCCTATCTTATCGAAAACAAAAAAACCAAGCCGTTAAGTTAAGACATGATTTGTAAATTCTGTTCATCAGACTGCTTTTTTATTTAATTCTGAATTTACAATGTTAATCATCTCATTCTGTGCACGCCTGGAGATCCCAGTGATACTGACCACCTAAATCCGAGGCAAAGTGACTGTGTCGTCCTGAATTTCCAATCAGGGAGCCATCCTAGCAGCAAGCTGGTCAATAGGGAAATGGAAAAATAATAATGATACGATTTACTTTGAAACGATCCCATTTTATGATACGCCGAGGTATATGGATTCTGAAAGGAATACAAAAATAGATGAGGTCAGAATAATTACCCAGCACCCCGTAAATTGTTTTATCATAATAATAAATTATTTTATTTTGATAAGAAAGGGAAATTGATAAAAAATAAAATAAAAGGTGGAATGGATTATTCAAAAAGGCATCCTTCATGGTTTATTAAGAAACAAAATACCTAACACATTTACATATATGTTTTATTGAAAACTTCTAGAATTTAAGTTTCAAAAGCAAACATTCACCTAATTTATTCCGCCCGTCAGGGATCGCAGCGGATATCCTTTTCCGTTAGGAAAAGATAATAGCGTAGAGCCCTCAGACGTTTAAACTTTCGGAACAAGCTAAGATTAACTAACCATAACGAAAAAACAAACTCTTTACATTCAAAACCGCCTTTTCCCCTTTCTGCCGGATATCCGGACGTTCAATTATAGAAAGATCATGGAGGTTGCAGTGGATTAGATTGATAATAAAGTAATTCCATATTTTGATATATCATAGATGTAGCCTTCTAAACCTATTCTAAACAATAAGCTGTATTTTCATAAGAATTTAATTAATTAAGTATAGCAATGCAGGTATTTAAGCAGGGCAAATATTCAGGAAATGTTATCTGGGCAAGGGGCAAAGAAGGTGTGATCGCTTGTGTTACTGCTTATAATGAACATGATTTCAATGATTCCTTGCATTGCCATAATAATACCCACTTCAGCTTTGCCCTCGAAGGTGGTTGTGTGGAAAAAAAGAAAGATGCTTATGAAATAACGCCAGGTAATATTACCTATTACAGTGCTGGGGAACAGCACCAGGTGCTTAAAATTGCTAAACCTTCCCGGCGCATCAATATAGAACTAGAAGAAAGTTTTTTTAATCCGTTTCAAATATCCGATGGAGTCGTTAGGTCAGCGATTATCAAAAATCCTGATGCCAAGTTTTTGATGGTAAAAATGTACAAGGAATTATTGGCAAACGAGGACTTTTCTGAAGCATCCACCCAAATGCTACTGCTACAACTGATTTGATCCTACCAGGATTAAGTCTCCTTCAAAAAAAGATTCAATACTGTCTCCAATATATCTTGTGCCGGTGGCTGGTAAAGCTTCGCTCTCTGCATTTAAAAATCGTATACTCAAACGCGCAGAATCCCCGCACCCCCGTCAACCGTAGCTGAACCGCCCATGCCTGGGATAATTTTATGGATGCCTTATCCAAAGCAAGCCGGATCCAGGCCGGCGGTAACATTACCCCATCCCCAATGGGAAAACATTCATAAGTAAACTGAAGCCGGCTATGGTTTAGTCCGGCCAGAACAGCTTCCGCAGCGTTAGCAGCGGTGAGACTGTTTTTATAAGCATTTGGTGCAATGAGTATATGCATAGTCCGTTTACTTATTCACTACATTAACCGGGTTCCCATCCAAAAAAGCCTTCAGGTTATGGATGGCTATATTCATCAACCGGGTTCTGGCTTCCCTTGTTGCCCAGGAAATGTGCGGTGTGATAATACAGTTTTTTGCATGGAATAGCGGATTATCTTTCGGCGGCGGTTCTTCCGAAAGCACGTCAATACCGGCGCCGGCAATAATATCATTATTCAGCGCATCGGCCAGATCCCTCTCCGTTATAATCTCTCCTCTTGAAGTATTTAAAAGAAAAGCCGTTTTTTTCATCCGTTTTAAGCTCTCTTTATTCAAAAGGCCTTTGGTTTCCGGCAATAATGGGCAATGAATGCTGACCACATCGGATGTTTCCAGGAGTTCGTTTAATTCCGCCCATTTGAAATTATTGCGGTGCGACTGATCGGTATGCCGTCTTTTGTTTCCCATGATGTGCATACCGAAAGCGGTGGCCACATCGCCTACCTGTTCACCGATATGTCCAAAACCAATGATGCCGATTGTTTTACCGGAAAGTTCAATCAGGGGAAAATCCCAGAAACAGAAATCTGGAGAAGCAGACCATTTGCCGGTCATTACTGCATCGCTGTGCCTTTGCACATGCAGACATAATTCCATTAGCAGGGAGAAAGTCATCTGAACTACGGATGCTGTTCCATAGCCAGGAACATTCGCAACAAGAATATTTTTTTGCTTTGCCGTTTCGGCATCAATAATATTATACCCCGTGGCCAGAACACCAATGTATTTTAAAGCAGGAAGATGTTCCAGCACATCCTTTCGGAGCGGCGCTTTATTGCTGAGTACCGCATCGGCGCCTGCGCACCGTTCTACCGTTTTATTATAAGGAGTACGGTCGTATACAGTCAGATCACCCATTTTTTTCAATCCATCCCAATCCAGATCCCCGGGATTCAGGGCATATCCATCCAGAACTACAATCTTCATGACATTGTTCCTTTTAAGTTATATCCCATGCAACGTCTATGTACTTTCAATAATACAATGTTCGGATATCCGACATCCCTGATTATCAAATCTATCCAAGATTTCTCATAAATTGTACCATCTCTTATGAGTACCCAACGTTTCATCAGGTTGTCATCTAACCAAAACCCAATGCAGCCCCAGCGTACCAAAACCTCCTATCATCCCTGGGATAGCTTTATTCCCCGTCGGCTTCCGGTTATTTTCGTCGATTGTTTTAAGATGTGCATACTTTCCATATTTATCTGATCGTCGATTCTAGAAGAATCCGTATGGGCTTAAACTGCTGGAGCAAAAGGCGATTCATTGCCAGATAGAAAAAAATCAATTTCTGGAAAAAGAGAAACCCGATTTTAACATACGCAGGATATCCGGACGTTCTGTTGAGCTCTTTCTAAGCTAAATATTAAAGTTCAAAATTTCAAGATTAATTCATTGTATAAGTATTTGCTTTAGATCAATACCATCACTTTACTTCACCTCGCAGTGGGTATCCTTTTCGCCCCGGAAAAGATAAGAGCAAAATAAATTTGGTTTGGTTAAACGATTAACATAGTTTTGGTTAAACGATTAACAAAACGGTTTAAAACTTGCTCATGAGAAATTTAACCTCCCTCCTGCTCGTTTTCTGTCTGGGTTTTACGTTCTCCTACGGACAGCAGATAATTATTAAAGGTAAAGTCACAGGTCCCGATGGAACGCCGCTGCCCGATGTTTCCATCTCTAATCTTTCCGGTTCGGCCGGGACGGTGAGCGGCGCCAAAGGAATGTTTTCGATCACGCTGCCCGCCTCAGACAAACAACTCGTGTTCTCCCATATCGGTCTGGCTTCCGATACCGTGGCGGTACAGGAAGGTATCGAGATGACTATTAAACTCGCGGCCGAAAATGAATTCAACTCGCTCAACTCCGTCGTTGTGATCGGGTACGGCACCCAGAGGGAACGAAATGTTACCGGGGCGGTCGGAACGGTGAAGTCAGCGTCTTTCCAGAACCAGGCAGTCCGTGATGTGGGGCAGGCCATGCAGGGACAGATCGCTGGCGTACTGGTTACCCAAGCCGATGGCAATCCGTCGAGCACACCCAATATTACAATCCGTGGCCTCGGCACCTTTGGTGCGAATCCCAATCCGCTGATCGTCATAGACGGAATCATCACCAATTATGGTCTGCGCGATATCAATCCTCTGGATATCGATAATATTTCCGTTTTGAAAGACGCAAGTGCAGCTGCGATCTATGGGTCCCGCGGGGCGAACGGCGTTGTGCTGGTAACTACCAAGAAGGGACGCGCGGGTCACTCGGACATCGATGTCAGTTATTATATCGGTATGTCACAGGTGTCGCACCAGATCCCTGTACTAACAGGGACCCAGTTTGCAACCATCGTCAACGAATATTATGTCAACGGCGGCAGCGCCGCGCCCTTCGCCAATCCGGCACAATACGGGAAGGGCACCAACTGGCAGAAAGAAATTTTTCAGACCGCCCCGACCAATAATATCAATGTCGGTTTTCGCGGAGGTAGCGATAAGAGCACCTACTCCATCGGTCTCGGGGCTTTATGGACCGATGGCGTCGTAATTAATTCCGCCAATACGAAGTACAGCCTCTCCGTAAACAACGAGATTCTGCCATTCAAAAATTTTAAGGTCAGTAATACTTTTTATGCAAGCAACAGCGTAGAAAAAGAAGGCAACCCCAATACAGCCGTGAAGACTGCGATGCAATATGCCCCGACGATACCGGCTTACAATCCCGATGGCAGTTTTGGTATTGCTTCACAGGTGGGGGAACCGGTCACGATCAATGCGCCGCTGGTGGAAGCGCTCGTGCCAAAGAACAGTTATGCCTACACGCGCGTCCTCGATAATTTCGGCCTGGAATATACTTTTTTACCTGGTCTTAAACTCAGAACCGAAGGGGCACTCGAATATTTTCAAAACAACATCACGAGTTTTATTCCCGAGTATAATTTCGGGCTTGGCAACCAGGTCGCGACCTCCAACCTGACACGGAATATCAACTACACAACCAACCTGACCAATAACGATCTGCTGAGTTATACCAAAAGTTTCGGTGAACACAGTTTCGATGTGCTGGTCGGATATACCTTTCAGGATTCACGTTATGAATACCTGCAGGGCTACCGCGAAAACTTCAGCAGGACCGATGCCAACCAGCAGGTGCTCGATGCCGCTTCTGCCAATGACCAGGCCCGGGGTAATATCACGGACTGGACACTGCAATCCTATATCGGCCGTCTGAATTATGCATTCAAAAACCGCTACCTTTTCACGGCCACGATGCGTATCGATCAGTCGTCGAGATTTCAGCCATCAAATAATACCGGATACTTTCCTTCCTTCTCTGCCGGATGGATCCTCAGTGATGAACCGTTTATGAACAACAACCGCTTTTTGAGTTTTCTGAAACTGCGTGGCGGCTGGGGAGAACTCGGCAACCAGGATATCGGAGTTTATCCTTATCAGTCCACGGTTTCTTCAGGACTCAATTATGTGCTTGGTAATCCGCAGGGCGTCGTCATTGGCTATGCCCCCACAAGTTTTGTCAATCAGAATATCAGCTGGGAAAAAACAGCCACCACCGGTGTTGGCGTCGATGCGAATTTCCTTAGCAACCGCCTGCGTTTCATTGGCGATTATTATAATCGTCATACAACGGGCATCCTGTTGCAGGTCCCCATTCCCGCCATCACGGGAAACAGCCATTCGCCGGCTTATCAGAATGCAGGGGGAGTCACCAATACCGGATTTGAACTCACGCTGGGTTATGGAAATCTCGGAACGAAATCGGGACTCACCTATAATTTCTCGGTCAATTTCACCAACAACCATAATAACGTTTCGAGCCTGAACAATAACCAGAGCCTGATATACGCCGATACGCGCACCGTACAGGGACACCCCATCAATGCCTTTTACGGTAATGAAATGCAGGGCATTTTTCAGAACCAGCAGCAGATCGACGCGGCGCCGTCCCAGCCCAATGCGCATCCGGGTGATATACAGTTCAAAGACCTCAATGCTGATCACGTGATCAACGATAGCGACCGTACGTTTCTCGGATCCAGTCTTGTGCAGCAGACTTTTGGTTTCACGGGTCAGTTAGAATTTCACCGTTTCGATTTTAATTTTGTAATGATCGCCGAACGCGGAGCCAAGGGAATCACCCGCGACGCCGGATTTGATATCAACCGCGCGGGCGAACAGAACGCCGCTATTTTTCTGAAACGCTGGACGGCAGAAAATACGAGCAACGATTTTCCCCGCCTGGTCGCCGGGGATCCGAACATCAATGAACGCCCCTCGGATTTTTATCTCGCCAGCCGTGATTTCCTGCGGTTAAAAAATATACAGATTGGATATAGCATACCTACCGGATCCAAAGTGATCCGAAATTTCCGGGTATACATCGCTGCGCAGAATTTATTTACGATCACAAAATGGCCAGGATTCGATCCTGAACTGGATAATCTGACCTCCTCCTATCCGCTGACCAAGTCTTATTACGCCGGAATCAATATAGGATTTTAAAAAAAGATTTTTAAAAAAAGCCATATGAAAAAGCAAACAATATTTCTCCTGATATGCGGACTGAGCCTGATGATGTCCTGTTCCAAGCAACTCGATCAGCAGCCCTATGGCGCCATCTCGTCGAGTGAATTTTATAAAACAGAAGCCGATGCAATCGGTGCCGTGACGGCCGAATACAACAGGATGCAGAATTATACGTTCGGCTGGGTGGTTACGGGCTTTGACTGCTGGCCCGACCTGATGAGCCCGGACGTCGAAAGTCATCAGGACTTTACCTCTCTGCGCCAGATTCATGAGAGTACCGAGACGCCTGACAACGATGTCATGGATTCTTCCTGGCAGGAATTGTACAACGGTGTTTTCCTGGCTAACCAGGCCATGGAAAAAATTGGTGCCATGCCGGACAATGTTTTTACCACCGGTACCAAAGCCAGGCTGATTGCCGAATCACATTTTCTTCGCGCCTGGTTTAATTTCCGGATCACGATGCTTTGGAATGAAGCGCCCCTGGTAACCCATACGCTTTCACTCAGTAATTTATACGTTCCGAAATCGCCCCGTCAGGCTTTTTTCGATCTGATCGAACAGGATCTGTTATCTGCCGATTCCGTGTTGCCGGTATCCTATGGCGCCGCCGATGTGGGAAGGGTTACGAAAGGAGCGGCGGAAGCTTATCTCGGTCAATTGTATTTATGGGAAAACCAACCGGACAAAGCGGCAGCTGAATTAAAGAAGGTTATAGATGGTGGCAATTACGGGCTGGTGGATGATTACGCCAGCCTTTTTAACGGCACGGCCCCCAACTCCAAAGAATCCGTTTTTGAAATTCAGTTTCTGTCCAATACCGGGCTAAACGTGGGAAGCGCCGCTTCCTGGGTGAATGCGCCCAATGGGGAGGGCATGGTGAACGGCGGAGGATGGGGCTGGCTGCGTCCGACCGGCGATCTTGTGGCAGAATTTGAAACCACGCCGAAAGAAGATCCCAGACTAGAGGCGTCAATCTTTCGCAAAGGCGACGTATACAACGGTATCACATTCCAGGATCTCGTCAATGGTTCGGGATATGCGTATAAGAAATGGGTAGTGGCCGCCGGCATGGAGCCAAATTTTCCCTGGTACTCGCCGGTCAACCAATGCCTGATGCGGTATGCCGAAGTCTTGCTGATGTATGCGGAAGCTGAAAATAATCTCGGCAGCCCGGCCGAGGCAATTCCCTATATTAATCAGGTGCGGGCAAGGCCATCGGTCGGGATGCCGGCAATAGCCTCTTCCCTGACCCAGGCCGAGGTGCAGGCAGCGATCCGTCATGAAAGACGCGTAGAACTTTGCCTTGAAGGAAAAGTAGGATTTGACTTAAGAAGATGGGAAGGAGCTAATTTGGGAAACTACATGCAAAGCAAAGGCTATGCAAATTTTGTGGAGGGCAAAAATGACTGGCTCCCGATCCCGCAATCGGAAATCGACAAATCACAGGGAACCCTGTCACAGAGTCCGAATTGGTAAAATCTTAAACCAACAGTCATGAAAAAAAATCTCATGTTACCGGTTGGTTTTTTATTCCGGGGTCCGAAAAGTTTTTCGTTATCAGAGATTTCTTTTTCTCAAAACAGCAGTTCGGTTTACCGCCTGAACAAAGATGAATCGACCATCCAGCCTGATCCGATTCAGCGGACCAACCAAAATTGAAGTATATCCGGTATCAGGATTCAAAGTCTTAGATGAGACAATCACCAGTGGTGAATAGTCAATGCTATAAATTTATCAAGCAATAGCCGATGCGGGTTCAAAATATAATACTTATGATCACAATGCAGGGACTGCTGCTAGCCTGCCATTCGGAGCAGAACCAGATAAAGACGGAAACAAAAACAGGTAAACCATTTTTACCTGGAACTTTTGGTTACGATCTGGATTTTTTATCCGCCTATGGAGACCTGGTTGTCTTGCGTTCTGCCGACTCGGCGGCGCAGATTATTGTCTTTCCAAAATACCAGGGAAAAGTCTTTACCTCCACTGCGCAAGGTCTGTATGGTAAAAGTTTTGGATGGGTGAACTATAAATCCTTTGATGTACCGGCCAATAAGCATATGAATGCATATGGGGGCGAGAACCGTTTATGGCTGGGACCGGAAGGCGGACATTTCTCTTTATTTTTCAGTCCTGGCGATTCGATGGTTTTTGATCATTGGAAAACACCGGCAGCCTTTGACACCGAACCCTGGACACTGATTTCTCACAGCCAGGACGCTGCGGTGCTGCAGAAAAAAATGAACCTGGTCAATTTCATTGGCACCCGTCTTTCGATCATAGTGGACCGTTCGATTAAGTTGCTGAGCCAATCGGAGATCTCACATCTGATAGCAATCGATATGGATTCAACGATTCATTCGGTTGGATATACAACGGAAAATCATTTGACAAACTCCGGACCAGAGGCGTGGACGGAACAAACCGGCATGCCCTGCCTTTGGATGCTCGACATGTTTAAACCTTCCCCTTCGACCGTGATCGTCGTTCCGTACTCCAATAAAAACCACGATCCGCTGGATAAAATAGTCACGAGTAATTATTTCGGTCAGATTCCTCCGGAACGTTTGAAAGATAAAAATGAGATTTTATTTCTTAAAGCGGACGGCAAAAGCAGGGGCAAACTGGGCATCCATCCTGCGAAAGCAAGTCCCGTTATCGGTAGTTATGATCCGTTGAATCAGATCCTGACCATTATTTTATTTGATGTGGATGCTTCAGCGAAATATCTGAACCAGGAATGGAACAGCATCCGGCCACCCTTTTCAGGAGATGCCGTGAATGCTTATAATGACGGACCGCTGGGGGACGGTTCACAGATGGGGCCCTTTTACGAAATGGAAAGCGTATCGCCCGCTGCTTTTTTAAAGCCGGGTGAAAAGCAGTCCCACCGGCATGTGGTGATTCATTTTACAGGACAGCCCGCCGGTCTCGACAGAATTGCCAAACAAATGCTGGGTGTAAACCTGGTGGAAATAGAAAAAATATTTTAAGCTATGCAGGTAAAGCATCAATACCCGGCGATCGGCATCCGTCCGATCATTGACGGAAGGCTGGGCGGTGTCAGGGAATCGCTTGAAACGATTACGATGAACATGGCAAGGCAGGTCGGGGCTTTACTGGGTCAAGAGCTGTTTTATCCGGACGGCTCGCCGGTGCGCTGCGTTATTCCGGATTTTACTATCGGGGGTATAAAGGAGGCAAGCGATTGCGAAGCGTTGTTTGAGACCCAACAAATCGGCCTTTCGATTTCAGTGACACCCTGCTGGTGTTATGGTTCAGAGACCATGGATATCCATCCGAGCCGGCCGAAGGCCATCTGGGGTTTTAACGGCACTGAAAGACCGGGAGCGGTGTATCTGGCTGCCACCCTCGCGTGCCACAATCAAATGGGGCTTCCAGCCTTTGGTATATACGGCCATGATGTGCAGGACATGGATAAGGAAACCATACCGGAAGATGTGAAAGAAAAACTGATTTCATTTACCAAAGCGGGCCTTGCTGTTTCGATGATGCGGGGCAAATCCTATCTGGCCATTGGCAGCGTGTCCATGGGTATCGCCGGCTCGATGGTAAGTCCGGAATTATTTCAAACCTACTTCGGTATGCGCAATGAATACGTCGATTCATCCGAAGTACTCCGCCGGATCGAAAAGAAAATTTATGACGAAGCCGAATTTGAAAAAGCCTTAGCCTGGACAAAAGGCCAGTGCAAAGAAGGGGAAGATTTCAATGAAAAAGATAAACAATTTACCCGCGAACAAAAAGAGAAGGACTGGGAATTTGTAGTCAAGATGACGATGATTATTCGTGACCTGATGACAGGCAATCCGATACTAAAAGCAAAGGGTCACGGTGAAGAATCATTGGGCCATAATGCCCTTGTGGCAGGATTTCAGGGCCAGCGGCAGTGGACAGATTTTTTGCCCAACGGTGATTTTTCCGAAGCGATATTGAATTCCAGTTTTGACTGGAACGGAGTCCGCGCTCCGTATATGGTCGCTACCGAAAACGATTCGCTGAACGGCATCAGTATGCTGTTTAATTACCTGCTCACAAATACGGCGCAGCTTTTCGCCGATGTCCGGACGTACTGGAGCCCGGGCGCAGTGGAACGGGTGACGAAATGGAAGCCCGAGGGACCGGCAGCCGGGGGATTCATTCATCTCATCAACTCCGGCTCGGCCTCACTGGATGCTACGGGAGAACAAAGCACTGATGGAAAGCCGGTGATGAAACCCTTTTGGAAGATCAAACAGGAGGAGGCCGACCGCTGTCTCGTGGCCACGAGCTGGCACGCTGCGAGCCACGGATATTTCCGGGGCGGTGGATACTCATCCAAATTCTTAACGCGTGCTGGCATGCCCGTTACCATGTGCAGGTTAAACCTGGTCAGAGGTCTCGGGCCTGTTTTGCAGATCGCTGAAGGAAATACGATTGATCTGCCAGCCAGCGTTCATAAATTATTAGACGAGCAAACGGACCGGTCCTGGCCTACGACCTGGTTTGTTCCAAGATTATGTGACCGGGATCCTGCATTTAAAACCGTGTATGATGTGATGCTGAACTGGGGCGCCAACCACGGTGCTATCTCCTGCGGGCACATCGGTGCAGACCTCATTACACTAGCCTCGATGCTTCGGATACCGGTCAATATGCATAATATAGCGGCAGAAAAAATATTCAGGCCTTCTGCCTGGAACGCTTTTGCAAACGATCATCACGCATGCACGGTGTACGGGCCTTTATATAAATAATATGTCACAAAAACTTTTTAGTTCAGCAAGTGGCCGCTCTTATATTCGGCCCTTTGCGCTCGTAACGAGTTTGTTTTTACTCTGGGGATTTGCGCATGGCCTGCTCGATGTACTGGATAAACATTTCCAGAATACACTACACATCAGCAAAGCCCAATCCGGATTCGTTCAATTCTCTTTATATATTGGCTACCTCGTAATGGCCTATCCTGCGGGCGTTTTCATGAAAAAATACGGATATAAAAACGGGATTATTTTAGGATTGAGTTTATTTGCAACAGGCGCATTTTTATTTTACCCGGTTGCCAGACTGGTTGCTTTTGTTCCTTTTTTAATCGCACTCTTTATCATTGCCTGCGGCCTCTCCTGCCTGGAAACAGCGGCCAATCCCTATACGACGGTGCTGGGTCCCAAAGAAGGCGCCGCCCGACGCATCAATATCGCGCAATCCTTTAATGGTATGGGATGGATATTGGGTCCGCTGCTCGGCGGCTGGTTTATTTTCGGCGCGGAGAAAAATGGAAATGCCGGAACCTTTGATTCCCTGATCCCGCCCTATATGTATGTTGGGTGCATCGTGGTTTTGGTCGCCATCATTTTTGCCTTCACAAAACTACCGACTATCACGGAAGAAAACGATGAACACATCTCCGAATCCGCACCCACGAAAGAATTATTGAAACATCCTGCATTTATACTTGCCGTGATCGCACAGTTTTTATATGTAGCAGCTCAGACAGGATACAATTCTTTTTTTATTAATTATGTTACAGATTCCCTCAGCGGCGTGCAGTCTGCCGTCGCTGCTATGATGCAGCATCTCGGCGGATTTGGACAGGTCTTCATGCCGAAAAATCCGGAGCAGGCAGCTTCACTCATCCTGGCCCTCGGTGGCATGGGCAGTTTTTGGATCGGCCGTCTCGCGGGTTCCTGGTTCATGAAATTCATTGCGCCGCAAAAATTACTGGCCGTCTACGCACTCATCAATACGATATTGTCCCTGATTGTTGTTTTGCGTTTCGGTTGGTTTTCGGTTATCGCTTTATTTTCAACTTATTTTTTTATGTCTCTCATGTTTCCGACCATATTCGCACTCGGCATCCGCGGCCTCGGACCTCTGACAAAAAAAGCCTCTTCTTTTCTGGTCATGGCGGTTGCAGGCGGAGCGTTCTGTCCACCGGTCATGGGAGCCATCGCCGACCATTACGGAATGGCGATCGCCTTTTTAATACCGCTGACCTGCTTTGCATTTATTGCATTTTACGCGCTCTATGGTCAGAATTTAAAATCCAAAACGCCAGCAATTCCGCTCATGGCGCCTAAACTCAGTTATGAAAAAACGGTGTAAGAGTTTGCTGATTTTTTGTTTATTGTGCCATTGCAGTATCGCACAAAAAATGACCGCGGTCTCTAAGGGTTCGGGAACCGTCGAATTATACTTTAAAAAGCATGGCCATATTTATCATCAAACGGCCCGGTTTCCAGTTCAAACCAAATTTACACTCCCATTGTGGACTCCGGCCACGCTAATTGCCAAAAGAGATCTTCGAACGGGAGTTCCCGAAGATTTTACTAACGGAACTCGTGATTCGCTATTTTATTATGGTAAACAGGTCATTGGCTGGCAGGCGGCCACTTCGACCCATGTGATTTACAGGGACGGCTTATACGCGGTGTTTTATTTTGATAAACGCGATTCGCTGTTTTACAATTTTGAATACCGGAAAGGATTCTGGGCGGGGGAATATCCCGTTCCCAATACAGTTAAACCGGTTCTTACCGTACAGCCACTTGCCGGGCAACCCAATTACATACCGGACTCAGCCGACTGGCATGTCAACGACCATTGTTTTGTCAATTATAGTAATCAGTGGCAACTATTCGGAATCATTTCACCAAACCCGGGAGTAAAAGCCAGCGGCCCGTTTAATTTTTTGGGACACGCGATGGCCAGTCAATTGACATCAAAAAACTGGAAAACGGCACCACCCCCTTTCTTCGATTCCGTGGAGGAGGGGGCTGTACTCTGGGCACCGCATGTTATTCGATCAAATGGTTTTTTCTACATGTTCTATTGCGCCGGCGGAAAACCAGAACAGTTTGCCATCGTTGTCCGCACGTCACCGGATCTGAAAACCTGGTCGGAAAAA